>ERZ835051.2080-NODE-2080-length-18859-cov-5.407520_pt1 | contig 18859 bp, 18 predicted proteins | sample MGYA00519575_ERZ835051 | MGnify/ENA primary metagenome ERZ835051 (study PRJEB31850, sample SAMEA3708769) | human gut metagenome | biome: human gut; feature: human-associated habitat; material: faeces | place: China | collected 2014 ... | reverse complement strand
CTATGTTGTATTTATTTCTTATTACTATAGGATTTTTTATAAAATCACTTACTACCGTTTCTTCTTTATTTATTAACTTTAATTTAGTTTTATCATCTAGTCTTTGATACTCTTTAGACTTTATTTTTTCCCTAAGTTGTCTATAAGACAAATTTTGTTCTATAGAAATACTTATATAATAATTTATTTCATTTATATTATTAATTGGTAAAATTGCTAAAATATGCGACCAACTCAATTGGTGTGGCAGTGCTACACCTTTTTCAACAATTAAGTAAAATTGTCTCATTCTTTTCAAATTTGATATTCCGTATCCGCTACCGATTTCAATAGTCAATTTTCTAGAATATTCTTTTATTATTCCTTCGCCATAATGTTTTCCCGCTTCACTTAGCAACTTACCTACATTGTAATATACACTAAGTTCATTTCTATTCTTTGAATAATCTTTTACTCTTTTATATATCTCATTATTTATTAGTTCGTTTTTTATTTCATTATAATAATTACAGTTTAACATATTAATTGCCTCCCGATGAGTACATTATCATATAAATGTTATTAGGTCAAATAGCTTAAAATAAGGTTTTATTGCCATTTTTGGTATTAAAAATTTGTTTTGGAAAACTTATTGTATTCAAAATCTTCTTTCGAGGCTTTTTTTGTCTTTAATTTATTATTAAATTTTTTTAAAATTTTACACTTAAGTATGTAAATATATTTATTTTGATAATATTTTTTAGTAAAAAATGTCCTGTAAAACATATTTATTTTTCCTTTACTTTTAGTTCTTTTTATTATACAATAATGTTGAGGAAGGATTGGTTTTATGGAAAAGTATAATTTGGTACCTGCGGATACTTATGTTGTAGTAAATAAAACTATTCTTCATAATGAGGATAGGAAAATTATAACCAGTTTATATCTTCCTATTATTGGTACTGATGCTGTTATGTTATACTTTACTTTATGGGCTGATTTGGATAATTCAGAAATATTAAGCAGTGAGTTTTCACATCAAAAATTAGTGTCTTCACTTAGAATAACTATTAATGAATTACAAACTTCTTTTGATAAACTCGAGGCTATAGGACTTATTAAAGCATTTATTAAAGAAGGAAATGTTAATAATTATATATATGAAATTTTTAGTCCTGTTAGTGCTAGTGAATTTTTATCTCATCCAATACTTAATATTGTCTTATATAGTAATGTTGGCAAGAGAGAATATGATAATTTAGTTAAAGCATTTAAAATACCAAGATTAAATACCTCTAATTATAAAGATATTACTAAAAGCTTTAATGATGTCTTTGAAAGTACTAGTATGACATCTTATGACTTATCACTTGAGGATATTAGAAAGTATAATAAGCTTAAACTTAATATTAATAGTAATTTTGACTTTAATTTTCTTATTAGTTCAATGCCAAAAAATCTAGATACTAGTAAAATGTTCTCTAAAGACATTAAAGAGCTTATTATTAACCTTTCATTTATATATGATATTGATGCTATTAAAATGGCTAATATTGTTAAAGTTTCACTTAATGATAATGGTACTATTAATCGTGAAAGTTTAAGAAAAAATTCAAGAAACTTTTATCAGTTTAGTAATGGTGGATTACTTCCTACAATTATAGATAATAATCAACCTGAATACTTAAGAAAACCGATTGGTGATACTTCAAGAAGAGCTAAAATGATATATACATTTGAAACCATTTCTCCAAGAGAACTTTTAATAAATAAAAATAATGGTAATGAACCTACGCGTAGAGATTTAAAATTAATTGAAGATTTACTTGTTGATTATAAATTAAAACCCGGAGTAGTTAATGTTCTACTTGACTATGCAATTAATGTAAATAATAAGAAATTAACGAGAGGATTCGTTGAAACAATTGCTGGCGAATGGCAAAGAAAAGGTATAGAAACAGTAGAGGATGCAATGAATAATTGTGAAAAAGTACATAAAAAATCCTCAAAAAGAAATTATAAGGATGATAATGTTAATATGAAAACTCCTGATTGGTTTGATAAAGAAATAGATAAATCTAATGTTTCTGATGGCGAAGAAAATCAATTAGAAGAACTATTAAAGGAGTACAAATAATGAAAGAAATAAAAGATGTTATTCAAAATAATTATAGATTTAATAATATTGATTTAGAGAGAAATTTTGATAAAGAAATGGAAGACGATACATTTAAAAAGATCGTAAGTAAAATTAAACTTTCTAAAGATGAAATAATAAAATATACCTCTTTAATTAAAGATTCTTCTTTAGAACTTAAAAACTGTGCTAATTGTAAAAATATTATGGAATGTAAAAATTCTGTTGTTGGTCATGTCTACTATCCTGAAGCACAAGAAGAAAATATAGTATTTTCCTATGTACCTTGTAAATATAAGAAAAAACTTGATAAAGATACAGAATATCAAAATAATATTAGTTTGTTTGATATGCCAAAGGCTATTCTTGAGGCTTCAATGAAGAATATTTATACTGATGATAAGAATAGACTTGATGCTATTAAATGGCTTACAACTTTTATTAAAAAATATGAAAATAATGAGAATTGTAAAGGTTTATATTTAGCAGGTAACTTTGGATGTGGTAAAACTTATTTGATTAGTGCTATGTTTAATGAACTGGCCAAAAAAGGTGTTAAATCAGTTACTGTTTATTATCCAGAGTTTTTAAGAGAATTAAAGGGAAGATTTGGAGAGGATTATAACGAAGTATTCAATAAAGTTAGAAAGGCTCCTTTACTTCTTTTAGATGATATTGGAGCAGAAACAGTTACTAATTGGAATAGAGATGAAATACTAGGTAGCCTCCTGCAATATAGAATGCAAGAAGGACTGCCAACATTCTTTACTTCAAATAACACAATTAAAGAACTTGAAGAACATCTTATTGGAAGCGATAGTGAAGGTAGAGTAAAATCTAGAAGAATAATTGAAAGAATAAAATATTTAACTGATGAAATAATAATGGTAGCGGAAAATAGAAGAAAGTGAGGATAATGTATGGAAGGTAATAATTATGGATTTAAATTTGATCCAAATAAAATTGAAAAAAGTTTTGATAATGGAAGCAAGTTAAGTATTGAAAATGATGGTGGAGAATTAAATATGTCTCCAGATAGAAGATATGTTACTGCGAATAATCCAAATAAAAAGGAAAGTAATAAAAAATTAGTTAGAGTACTAAAGAAAAATGTTACTACTGATGATAGACTTGGACCTGAAGTAGTTAGTCCTGGCAATAATGGATTTGCTAGTGTTATTGGGCTTGCTGCTTTAATTGCAGTTGCTGGTGTTATAATTGCATTTATTACACTAAAATACTAAATTACAAATAATTAGGGAGGGATAGTCATGTTATATGCTTTAGATGTTAAAACTAGTTATTCTATGTTAAGTAGTTTAATTAAAATAGATGATTTAACAGAAAAGGCAAAAGAACTTGGCTATTTTTCTTTAGCCATAACTGATACAAATAATATGTTTGGAACTTATGAATTTTATTTATCATGCATAAAGAAAGGCATTAAACCTATTATTGGTATTAAATTAGAATACAATGAAAATAAATTTATTTTACTGGCTAAAAATAATGACGGATATAGGAATCTAATTAAAATCTCTACGCTCATCTCAGAGGGTAATATTGATAATGATATTTTAATTAAGTATGCTGATAATTTAATATTAATTATGCCTTATAGTAGTTATAATAGTGAAATTATTTCTATATATAAAGAATATTTTGTGGGTTACTCTAATATAGAAGAGCGAAATAATATTAAAGATAAAGCTGTATTTGTTAATGATGTTAGTTATTTGGAGAAAGATGATTATAAATACTTAGACTATCTTATAATGATTAAAGAAGAAAAGAAGTTAGGTGAATTTGAACTTAATACATTTAAAGGTAAATATTTATTTGATAAAGATGAATTTGAACTTATTACTGATGATGTGGTTAGAAATAATATGAAGTATATTAGTAACTCTTGTAATGTTACTTTAGAATATACTCCTGATTTACTTCCTATATATGACAAAGATATAAATCCTAATGAATTTCTTAGAAATTTAGCATATAAAGGTATTAAAAGGAGACTTAATGATGATGTCATTGATAAATATATAGAAAGATTAGATTATGAACTATCCGTTATTGAAAAGATGGGATTTAGTGATTACTTCTTAGTTGTATGGGATTATGTTAAGTATGCTAAATTTAATAATATTTTAGTAGGTCCCGGAAGAGGTAGTGCTGCGGGTAGCTTAGTATCTTATGCTATTGGTATTACTGATGTCGATCCTATTAAATATGATTTATTATTTGAAAGATTTTTAAATCCAGAAAGAGTTACTATGCCCGATATTGATGTTGATTTTGATAGCGAAAAAAGAAATTTAGTTACTGAATATGTTACTAAAAAGTATGGTGAAAAACACGCTATTGGAATTATTACTTTTAATACATTAGGTGCGAAACAAGTAATTAGAGATTTGGCTAGATGTATGGATATTAGTCTTCCAATTACTGATGATATCTGTAAATCTATTACTAGTAAAGATTTATTAAGTTCTTATATCGAAGGTAGTAAATTTCATAGATTAATCAATTCAAAAAGAGAATTTAAGATGTTATATGAAATAGGCAAACATTTAGAAGGACTACCTAGACATATATCTATTCATGCTGCAGGTATTGTAATGAGTAGAAGACCAATAGATGAAATTATTCCTTTATATAAAAACCCTGTTGGTATATATACTACTGCTTATTCTAAAGATTACTTGGAACCTTTAGGCCTACTTAAAATGGACTTTCTTGGTATTGATAACTTGACTCTAATAAGTAATGTTATTGATGAAATAAGAGAAAAGGAAAAGATTAATATTACTTTTGAAAGAATACCCGATAATGATAAAAAAGCTCTTGATATCTTTTATAATGTTGATACTGATGGTATATTTCAGTTTGAATCTCCTGGTATGAAGAGATTCTTAGAAAAGTTAAAGATAACTTCTTTTGATGATATTGTACTTGCCCTTGCTTTGTATAGACCTGGTCCTATGGATAATATTGATACTTTTATCAGAAGAAGAAATAATGAAGAAAAAATTACTTATATTCATCCTGACTTAGAGCCTATATTAAAAGGAACTTATGGTATTATAGTATATCAAGAGCAAATAATGCAGATAGCAAGATTAATGGCGGGTTATTCTTTTGGCGAAGCCGATATCTTAAGAAGAGCTATGTCTAAAAAGAAAGAAGAAATTCTTCTAAAGGAAAAACCAAAATTTATAAAGGGCTGTTTAAGCAATGGATATGATGAGAATGTAGCTTCTTCGGTATATGATTTAATACTTAAGTTTGCTAATTATGGATTTAATAAATCACATTCGGTAGCATACGCTATTACATCTTATAGAATGGCTTTTATAAAAGCATATTTTTCTAAATATTTTATAAGTGCAATATTATTCAACTCTATTGGTAATGATATTAAAACTAATATTTATATTAATAGAGCAAGAAAATCAAATATTAAGATATTACCACCAGATATTAATTTAAGTGCTAGTAAATACTATGTTGATGGTAATAATATAAGATGTCCTTTATCAATTATTAAAAGTGTTGGTACCGTAAGTAGTAATGATATAATTAAAGAAAGAGAAAAAGGACATTTTACTGATTTTAGTGACTTTGTACTTAGAATGAATGGTACTTCAGTTAATACAAGAGTTATAACTAACTTAATTAATGCTGGAGCAATTAACTTAGGATATAATAGAAGAACTTTAATAGAAAACTTAGATAATGTTTTAAATTATGCAGATATTGCAAAAGACTCTGGAATGATTGAGGTTGAAAAACCATATATTTTAGAATATGATGAATATTCCAAGAAAGATATTATGGATAATGAGTTAAAAACTATCGGATTTTATTTAACTGAACATCCAACTTCAAAATATCGTGAAGAAAGTAGTATTAGTTCTCTTAATATCAATAATTACTTTGATAAAAATATTAATATCATTATTTTAATAAAAAGAATAAGAGAAACCACTACAAAAAATAATGATGTTATGGCCTTTATCACAGGTGAAGACGAATTTGGTGAAATTCCTTTAACTATATTTCCTACTACATATAAAAGATTTAATAATATAGAAGAAGGTAATATTGTCAAGGTATTTGGTAGAGTAGAAAGAAGATTTGATAAATACCAAGTTATTGTTAATAATATACAAATAATAGAATAGGAGGATAATGTTATGAAAGGTAAATTTATAGTTATATCAGGTCCTGGTGGTGTTGGTAAAGATACTATTGCTAAAGAATTAGTAAATAAAGGAATTGCCATCTATTCAGTATCTATGACTACGAGAAAGAAAAGAAGTAATGAAATAGATGGTAAAGATTATTTCTTCGTAGACATTAATACTTTTGAAAATAATATTAAAGATGGTAAAATACTAGAATATACTTTATTTAATGGTAATTATTATGGTACTCCTAGTGAATTTATATTTAATAATCTTGAAAAAGGTACTAATGTAATCGGAGTACTAGATATTAAAGGTGTATTAAATGTAGAAAAAATATATCCTGAAGCTATTAGTATATTTATTATGCCACCATCTTTTGAAGAACTAGAAAAGAGAATTAGAAATAGAAATACTGATTCTGAAGAAGTTATTAAAGAAAGATTAGAGATAGCTAAAGATGAAATTAAATGCAAAGATAAATATGATTATGTAGTTATCAACAATACTGTGGATAAAGCAGTAGAGGAAATAATTCAAATTATTAAAAATGAAAAAAATATATGCAATTAATAAAGATTATTAAAACTATATTTAGGAGATGATTCACTATGAAAAATATATATTATCATATCACTTCAATTAACAAATTACATACAGGTGATGTTATTGAATTTGGGAAAGAATATAATAACTTCTATAAAGAAATGGTTAATATTAAACATTATAATAGTTCTGGAAAAGACGCTAATGATGTTTTGATAGATTTATTTAATAATAAAAATCTGGTTTTTAAATCAATTAATGACTTAAAGACTGTTCTAAACACTGTAAATGATGATGCTTTTATATTAAGAGAACTTGTTTTTGAACATATAAGAAAATGCTATTTTCCTGAATGTCCCTCTAGATTTAAATGTATGTATGTCTTAAAAGACAAAGATGAAGTAAATGGTTGGTTAGAAATTTTTAAAAGAATTAATAGAAAACCTCTTCAAATTGTTAAATTAGAACTTGAAGGTGATGTTTTTGAAGGAAATGCTAGTTTAATTCTTAGACAAAGTAATTCCATCAATGATAAAATTATACAGGCTAAAAATTATTGGTCTGGGGATAAAACAAACCTTATATCAGAATATTTATTTGTTGGGAAAGCAAAAGTTCTTGAGGTTACTGATATAAATGAATAAACTTTACTTTAGAGACTTAATGGCTCTAAAGTATTTTTTTAGACTACAGGCTAAAAAAACATCGAGCAACGAAGTGTGAGATGAAATAAATACTATAAATTTACTTGAAAAATGTAGTATTTTAGTATATACTTATATTAACTTTATGAAGTGGGAGGAATATTATGAAAAGTAGTAGAATAATGAAGATATTTGAACAATATGTTAGAAAGTATGATATGAATAATATTAATATTAAAGCAAGATATTTTCACTCATTAAAAGTAATGGAAATAGTTAAAGATTTAGCTACTGAACTTGGTATATTTACCGAAGAAGAGATAGCGGTCTGTGAACTTATTGGTCTATTCCATGAAATAGGTAATTTTTCTAGTACTCCTAATTATCATATAGATGAAGACAATGAAGATTCTAGTAATAAAGCTATTGATGTGCTATTTAATAAAGGACTAATCAGAGAAATAAGTAAAGATAAGACTTATGATAATGTCATTAAAATAGCATTATTTGCTTATGATAAAAATGGTTTTCCTGATAATATAGATGAGAAAACTAAACATGTATGCGCTATTATTAAAGATGCTCATAACTTGGATTCTTTTAGATTATTTGTTAATTATCCTTATGTTGATACAAGAATTAGTAGTTATCCTAATAATTTGGTATATGAAGATTTTACTAAATTTAAAACTATTAGTCCTAGAGTTACTGATAATGCTTCAGATACTGTTCTTATGGTATTATCAAAAATGTACGCTTTTAATTACAAATATTCCTATTACTTATTAAAAGAAAATAATTATGTTGCTAAACTATTTGATAGTCTTACTTTTGATAATAAAGAAATTGAAGACTTTTATAAAAAAATATTTATGGTACTTAATAATTATATAGATAAAAGGATTGGTGTTTATAATGCTTGATAAAAAATATGACCATTTAATGGTAGAAAAAAATAAATATGAAATGTGGAAAAATAATGGTTATTTTACTGGTGGTAAAGATTTAAGTAAAGAACCATTCTGTATAGTAATTCCACCTCCTAATGTAACCGGTAAATTGCATTTAGGGCACGCTTGGGATACCTCTATTCAAGATATTCTAATTAGATATAAGAAAATGAAGGGCTTTGATGCTATGTGGGTTCCTGGTATGGATCATGCTGGTATTGCTACGCAGGCTAAAATTGATAAAAAACTTAAAAGTGAAGGAATTAATCCTAGAGAAATGGATAGAGAAGAATGGCTTAAAGTAGCTTGGGCTTGGAAAGATGAATATGCAGAAAATATTCATAGTCAGTGGGCAAAACTTGGCCTTGCTCTAGATTATACTAAGGAAAGATTTACTTTAGATGAAGGCTTATCTAAGGCTGTTAGAGAAGTCTTTGTTACTCTATATAATAAAGGTTTAATTTATAGGGGAGAGAGAATTATTAACTGGGATCCTATGGCTATGACTGCTTTAAGTACTGAAGAAGTTATTTATAAAGATGTAGAAGGTGCCTTTTATCATATTAAGTATTATCTAGAAGATAGTGATGAATATTTGGAAGTAGCTACGACTAGACCAGAAACTTTATTTGGAGATACTGCTGTTGCTGTTAATCCGGATGATGAAAGATACAAAAAATATATAGGTAAAAAAGTTATACTTCCTATAGTTAATAAGAAAATTCCTGTAATAGGAGACTATCATGCTGATATGGAATTTGGTACAGGTGTAGTTAAAATTACTCCTGCTCATGATCCTAATGACTTTGAAGTTGGTAATAGACATAATCTAGAGAGAATTGTAGTTATGAATAAGGATGCTACGATGAATGAAAATGCTGGCTCTTATGCTGGTATGGATAGATTTGCCTGCAGGGAAAAGCTTGTTAAAGATTTAGAAGAGGCTGGCCTACTAATTAGTATTGAGCCAATTAATCATAATGTTGGTTTTTCAGAAAGAACTGATGTTATGATTGAACCTTACTTATCTAAACAATGGTTTATTAAGATGAGACCACTTGCAGATGCAGTACTTGCTAATCAAAAAAATAAAGATACTAAAGTTAACTTTGTCCCTGAAAGATATGAAAAGATTATGAATCACTGGATGGAAATAACTTATGACTGGTGTATTTCTAGACAGCTTTGGTGGGGGCACAGAATTCCTGCTTGGTATAAAGATGATGAAGTATATGTTGGTATGGATGCTCCTGAAGGAGAAGGTTGGGTACAAGATCCCGATGTACTTGATACTTGGTTCTCTTCAGCATTATGGCCTTTTAGTACACTTGGATGGCCTGATAATACTGACCTATTAAAAAGATATTATCCTAACAGTGTACTAGTTACTGGATATGATATTATTCCATTCTGGGTTAATAGAATGACCTTCCAAGGACTTGAATTTCTTCATAAGAGACCATTTAAAGATTGTTTAATACATGGTCTTATCAGAGATAAACAAGGCAGAAAAATGAGTAAGAGCCTTGGTAATGGTATAGATCCTATGGATGTTATTGAAGAATATGGTGCTGACTCACTAAGATTTTTCTTAACTACTAGTACTGCTTCAGGAATGGATTTAAGATATGATGAAGAAAAAGTAAAATCTACTTGGAACTTCATTAACAAAGTATGGAATGCATCAAGATTTGTATTAATGAAGTTAGATGGATTTAAAGAAGAAGATTATACTTTAGATAATTTAAAAGTAGAAGATAAATGGATACTTGATAAACTTAATAGTACTATTAAAGGTGTTACTAAATATATGGATAAATATGACTTTAATTTAGCAGGGTCCGCTATATACGAATTTGCATGGAGTTACTTCTGTGACAAGTATATTGAGTTATCTAAGTTCTATGATGATAATACAACAAAAAGTGTATTACTTAGAGTACTTACTGATATAGTAAAAATGTTGCATCCATTTATGCCTTATGTTACTGAAGAAATATATTCAATGCTACCTATTAAAGAGACTGAATCTATTATGATGAGTAGTTATCCAGAATATGATAAAAATATGGTATCTGCTACTAATATTGATACAGTACTTGAATTTATTACTATGTTTAGAAATAAAAAGGCGGAACTTGGTATAGGTAGTGATTACAAAGTATACATTAAGTGTAATAATGATGTAGACAAACAAATTATTATTAATATGTTAAAACTTAATGATAAGATTACTGATAATAGTGATAATTATACTGATAAAGTAGAATATAATGGATTAGAGATAGATATTTTCTTTGATAATAGTAAAAATGTTAAAGAACAAGAAGAAAAATTATTAAAAGAAAAAGAATCTCTAGAGAAATCTATTGAAAGAAGAGAAAAATTACTTAGTAATGAAAATTATGTAAGTAAAGCTCCTTCGAGTATAGTAGAAAAAGAAAGAGAAGATTTGAAGAAAGAAAAAAAATTACTAAATAGTTTACTTAATAAATTTACAAAATAATTTTTATATGATAAAATTACTTTAGTTGTGAAAGGAGTGAATATTTATGGCTAAGTTTTGTTCTAATTGTGGTGCTGAATTAAATGAAGAACAAGAAATTTGTTTGAAGTGTGGTGTCAGAGTTAAAAATAGTAATACTAAAAATACTGATCCAAATGCTAAATCTAAAATGGCTGCTGGATTACTTGGTATATTTTTAGGTCAATGGGGAGTACATAACTTTTACCTAGGTTATACCGGAAAAGCAGTAGCCCAATTATTACTTTCTATTTTTGGATACATATTACTATTTGTTGTTGTTGGCTTTTTTATGGTAGCCGCTGCTGGTATATGGGGACTAATCGAAGGTATTATGATACTATCTGGTAGTATCAATACCGATGCTAATGGTAATCCATTAAGAGATTAATGTATAATTAAATTAAAACATCTCATAATAATTATGAGGTGTTTTTCATATGGATAATGTATTTTGTATATGTTTTAGAACTCTTTTAGTATTAGCAATTTTATTTTTTGTAACTAAGTTACTGGGCAAAAAGCAAGTTTCACAACTTAGCTTATTTGATTATGTCGTTGGTATTACTATTGGCTCTATAGCCGCGGATATTTCTCTAGACTTAGAAAAAGACTTAATCTCGGGTATTGTTTCACTACTTTTATATGGTATTATTGCCTATATAATAGCAAAGGCTACGATGAAAAGTATTACTCTTCGTAGATTTATTACAGGTGTACCTACAATATTAATGGAAAATGGTAAAATTATTGAATCCGGATTAAAAAAATCTAAACTTGATATTAATGACTTTCTTGCAGAGGCTAGAACACAAGGATATTTTGATTTAAATGAAATAGATACTGCAATTATGGAGATTAATGGAAGTATTAGTTTTCTCTTAAAAGAGAAAGATAAACCTTCAAATAAAAGCGACGTGAATGCTAAACTTAGTAATAGTGGAATTCCCGCTAATGTAATTATTGATTCTAATTATATGGAAAATAATATGGAAGCCATGGGAAAAGGCAAGAAATGGTTAGACCACGAACTAAAAGTATTAGGTTATAAGAATTATGACAATATATTACTTGCTACTTGTGATAATAATGGTAAGATTATAGTATACAGAAAAAATGTAAAACCAGATAAAAATACTATTTTAGAATAGTTTTATTTATCTTTATGATGTATAATTATTTTTAGAGTAGTGATAAATATGAAGCATTTAAAAAAATTATTTTTAATTTTGATTATTATTACATTATTTATGTTAATATACAGCGTTGTGTCTCCTAATATTGATGTTTATACTAATAGTATTAATTTAAATAGTGATTACAATATTGATTACAAAGTATATAATTTGTTTACTAATTTAACGAATAGAAGTTCTATTATAGAAAATAATATAAATTCTAGTAAGGTTGGTACTTACACTATTGTAATTAATGTTAAATATTTATTTTTTAATGTAAATAAAACAGTTGATATTAATGTTATTGATAATACAAAACCTATTATTACTTTAAATGGTAATACAGAAGTTAAGGTTTGTCCAAATACTGACTATAACGAAGAAGGATATACCGCGAGTGATAATTACGACGGAGATATTACAGAAAGAGTGAATATTAAAAAAATAGACAATAGTATTATTTATTCTGTAATTGATAGTAGTAGCAATGAAACACAAGTAGAGAGAAAAATTATATTTGAAGATGATGAGGCTCCAAAAATAGAATTAAAAGGTAGTGCTGATTTAAATATATTTATTGGTGATAATTATAATGAAGAAGGATATACCTCCTACGACAAATGTGATGGAGATATTACTAATAGTGTTGTTGTTACTAGTAATTTAGATACTAATAAACTCGGTACATATAATATAAAGTATGAAGCTATAGATACTTCTGGTAACAAGGCTGAAGTTAGTAGGACTATCCATGTAATTAATAAACCAAGTTATTATGGTAATGGTATTATTTATCTAACGTTTGATGATGGTCCAAGTTATTTAACAGGAAAAATTTTAGATATACTTGATAGTGAAAATATTAAAGCAACATTTTTTGTTACTCATGGTGGTGATTATGTTAAAAGAGCATATAATAGTGGTAATACAATAGCTCTTCATACATATACGCATAATTATAGTTATGTATATTCTAGTATTGATAATTACTTTATTGATTTAAATAATGTTAGTAATAGTGTTTATAATTCTATTGGTATTCATCCAAAGATAATTAGATTTCCTGGAGGCTCTTCTAACACTATAAGTAAAAATTATTCAAATGGTATTATGTCTAGACTTACTAATGAGGTAATTAATAGAGGATATACTTATTTTGATTGGAATGTTGACTCCAATGACGCTGGTGGTGATGGTTATAATAGTAATAAAATATATAATAATGTTATTAATGGCTTATCACATAGCAAAACTAATATAGTACTTATGCATGATTCTGAAAGTCACAGTGCCTCTGTTGATGCACTTAGAAATATTATTAAATACGGTAAAAATAATGGTTATACATTTAAAGCTATAACTAGTGATACTCCTATTGTTAGACATGGTGTTAACAATTAATGGACTAAATGGACTATTTATTTAATTTTGTTCTTAATATTTTTACTATTTTGAGTTATAATAATTATAGAAAGGAGTTTTATAATGAGTAAAGAAATTAATAAATATCTTAATTTATCTATAGTTATGTCTGTACTTTTTGCTATACTAGGCGTTATTCTTGTAGTATCACCTAATTCATCACTCGATACTATTGCATATCTACTAGCAGCTTTTCTATTAGTATATGGTACTTACAACTTTATAGATAGTTTTGCCATTCATCCAATATTCTTCTTTATGAAGATGGCTAGTAGTGTTATTTCTATAATACTTGGTATAGTTATATTTTTAAATCCTGAAATATTTAAAAATTTAATTCCTATAGCTTTAGGTGTATTCTTTATTATAAATGGTATTTTTAAAACTAGAATGGCATTTATTATTAAAAATATAGATAATTATTTTGTTTTATCCGTTATTACTTCAGTACTTACTATAATATGTGGTATTGTTCTAATTATTAATCCTAGTATATCTGCGGTTATGATTACTACAATGATTGGAATTGTTATTTTAGTATATGCTGTATTTGATATAGTAGATGCTTTCATATTAAAACATAGGGTAAAAGAAATATCTAAATATTTTGAACAATTATTAAAATAGTACTTCGGTACTGTTTTTATTTAGTATTAATACTGATAAACTTAAACCCTAAGAACATAAACTTCAATTTTTTGTTTTCTATGTAAATATTATGTAAAATCAACATTATTTTAATTAAAAATATTACTTTTATGATATCATTATTATAGGTGATTGCATATATGAATAATGAAATGAGGAATGGTTGGATAGACATTATATCTAAAATGTATAAAGACTTACATAATTCAGAAAGAGTTTTGCATGTTTCAAAAGAATCTGATAAAAAAAGAGAAAGATTACTTAATTATTTTAATAGATTAGAAAAAATACATAAGAGAGTATCCGAGAGTAAAAATAAATCTGATGAAAAGTTACTTAAAGGCTTCTATTACGATTTATATGTAATAAAACCTGAAGACATACCTGAATCCTATTTTCAAAATCAAGTTAAACTTGCTATGGAAAGAGGATATGGTAATATCGAACTAACTAATGAAGATAAAAAAAGAATGACTGATCAAGTTATCGAAGACCAAAAACATTCTTTAGATAAGTGGATAGAATATTTTTTATATGATGAAGAAAGTAAATCTTATGAAATGTGGGAAAAATACTGGGTATTTCAAGGATTACAAAATTTAGGTAAATATGATAAAAAAACTTATAAATTTAGTAAAAGAGATAAAACAACAGTATATCCGTTTCCACCAGTAGAAAGAGAATTTATTTTTACTACACTACATTTAATGGAAGACTATATTAAAGATAAAAAAGGTGATGAAGAAATTAAATCTGCCTTAGGTAGTGGTAACTTTAAAATGTTATATGAATATGTTATTAAACAAAGTATGTTAAAAGATAAACTTCAAAGTAACACCACTAGTGGTAAATGGGTAAAATATGAACAAGGTAGTGATTATAATATTTTAAGAGATTCACTTCAAGGGTATTATACTGGTTGGTGTACTGCTGCTGGTGAGAATTTTGCTAAAAGTCAGTTAGCAGGTGGAGATTTTTATGTCTATTATTCTTTTGATAATAATGGTGAAGCAAAAATACCTAGAATTGCTATTAGAATGGATGGAAAAAATAAAATCGGAGAAATTAGAGGAATAGCAGATAGGCAAAATATGGAACCCGAGATGATGCCTATTCTTGAGGAAAAATTAAAAGAGTTCCCTGATAGAGATAAATATTTAAAAAAAGAGCACGATATGAAATTACTTACTTTAATTGATAAAAAAGTAAACAATAATATTGAACTAACTTTGGATGAACTTAAATTTTTATACGAAATTGATAGTAAAATTGAAGGGTTTGGTTACGAGAAAGATCCTAGAATAAATGAAATAAAGAACAAAAGAAATATAAAGAAAGACTGTGCGCTGATATTTGATGTAAAAGAAGAAGAAGTTGCTTTATCACAAGAAGAGTGGGAAGAGAACCAAAATAAGTTTAAAATTTTTGTTTCTGATTTATATTTGTATGGCTTAACTAGTGCCGATGGCCTTGTCTTACCTCAAAGTGTTGTTGGTAATTTATTTTTAGATAACTTGACTAGTGCGGAGGGACTTGTCTTGCCTCAAAATATTGGTGGTAATTTAGATTTACGCAGCCTAGATAGTGCTGTAGGACTTGTGTTGCCTCAAAATATTGGTGGTGATTTATATTTATACTCTTTGGCTAGTGCGGAGGGTCTTGTTTTACCTCAAAGTATTGGTGGTGATTTATATTTAAACGGACTAACTAGTGCGAAGGGACTTATTTTACCTCAAAGTATTGTTGGTAATTTATTTTTAGATAACTTGACTAGTGCGGATGGACTTGTTTTACCTCAAAATGTTGGTGGTAATTTAGATTTATGGTATTTAACCAGTGCAGAGGGACTTATTTTACCTTATGGCTTTGATTTAGATAAATTAGAATGTTCAAGTTACATTAAAAATGAAATATTACAAAATCCTGATAAATACTTTAGAAAACCTCCTAGTGAAGAAGAAAACATAAGTGTACATCATAAAAGATAAACTTAAAATTGAAGACTACAGGCTTCAATTTTTTCATTAAAGACCTTAGGCTTTAATGATAGTGAAGAGACTATAGGCTCTGAACTAATAATATACAATTGTTTGCTTTTTTATATTATTCTTATTTACTAAAAGTAATTTATATGTTATACTTTTATATGTAAATATGGAGGTAATAAAATGTTAGATTATATTATTATAGGACTATTAATAATAGTTATTATACTTGTTATTATAGCAATTAGTAAAAATGTTAATGAAGGAAAAATCACAGAAAGATTAGGTACTTTAGAAACTACTACAGTGAAAGAATTATCTAGTTTTCAAATAGATATAATGAAAACTATGAATGATAATTTTAATGGACTTAACGATAGAATGGAAAAGAAACTTACACAAATTAATGACAAAGTAAATGAAAGATTAGATGATAACTTTGCTAAAACCAATAGAACATTTACTAATATATTAGAAAGATTATCTAAAATAGACGAGGCCCAAAAGAAGATAGATACTTTATCTACAGATATTGTTTCACTACAAAGTATTTTAACTGATAAAAAGAGTAGAGGTATTTTTGGTGAAATTAATCTTAAACATATCTTAGTTAGTATATTTGGTGAAAAGAATGATAATGTATATAGACTTCAGTATACTTTCCCTAATACCACTATTGCGGATGCAGTTATATTTGCTCCTGAGCCACTTGGCACTGTTGCAATTGATTCAAAGTTTCCTTTGGAGCATTATCAAAAAATGGTAGATAAAAATCTTCCTCAAGTAGATAGAAATATAGCAGAAAAAGAATTTAAAGTAGATGTTAAGAAACATATTGATGCAATTGCTAGTAAATATATTATACCTGGAGTTACTTCTGATCAGGCTATTATGTTTTTACCTGCGGAAGCATTATTCGCTGAGATAAATGCTTATCATACTGATTTAATAGAATATGCTCATAAAAGAAGAGTATGGATATGTTCTCCTACTACATTAATTAGTACTTTTACTATTATTGAGGTACTTCTTAAGAATATGGAAAGAGATAAATATGCAAGTATTATTCATGATGAATTAAATAAACTTGGTATTGAATTTGGTAGATATAAAGAAAGATGGGATAAACTTTCTAGAAGTATTGAAACTGTTAATAAAGATATAGAAAATATTCATGTAACTACTGATAAAATAAGTAAAAGATTTGACTCTATTAGTAAAGTAGAACTGGGAGACAAAAAAGAAATAGAATAATTAAAAACTCTTAATAATATCTTATTATTTGAATAAATTTAAATGAGGGATATTATGATAAGAGTTTTTTTCTTTTTACTTGGATTTGGTCTTATGGTAATTGGATGTAGTTTTATCATATTATATCTAAATTTAACCACTATGGGGTATAATTTTTTAGAATATGTTAATTTTATTATAAGAAGAGTAGAATGCTACTTTAGTATTATTGGCTTTATAATTATAATTTTATCTATTGCTTTGAAAGGGGATTATAGAAAATGAATTATATTTATGATATAGTACTTAATTTTAATAAAGAATATTATAACTTCTTTGAATGGAATAAGAGAGATAATATTGTTAATGTAAAGAAAATACCATTATTTCTTGTTAATAATGATACCTTTAAAATGTTTAAATATGATAATGTAACTGTAAGTAGTGATTTTATTAATTTAATTAAAGATAAAACTTATACTTATTCTAGAATTAAGATAGGTAATACTTCTTTAATAACTAATGGTAAAGAAGTTATTGCAGTACTCTTTAATGATAAGGGTGAACTTATTAAAAGAAGTAGTCTTTTGTTAGATGAAGAAGAAGAGGTATTAAATGAAACTTCTAATGATAGTATTTATAATATTGATATTGTTAAATCCTCAAGAAATAAGATTTCTTTTGTAAACTCAATTATTTGACTATTTATTTTTCCTGATGTTGAGCTTGTAATTTTATTTAATGTATCATTTGTAAATATACTCATTATTATTCACCACCTAAGTAATCATCTAAATTAAATGTAAATTCTATCATTCCACTATAATCATTATCATCATAACTATATTCTGTATAAAATGTTAAAAATACAATAAATCTATTTTTTAAATATCTTGTTATCTTTATATCTATTTGTGGTTCTACACCATTCATTCCTCTAATATTTAACCAAGTTTCTCCATCAAATATATAATCACTAAAATCAACAGTTTCGCTCATTGGTATTTCTAATAATTTTTCTATTTTGCAGTTTAAGTCAAAACTAAAAGAGTAATCAATCCCAGAAATATCAAAAGATAATGTCTTAAATGTTTCCTCCTTAATTTTTTTACCAGATTCATAACTACAATGTTGTTGTGTAACATAATTAATAGTAATTTTTTCATTCTCGACTTTTTCTAATTTTGCCACCTTAAACATAGTATCATCCTCATAATTATTATAGCATATATTTATATAATTCATTGAAAAAGTATACACATTTTACAATTTTCATGGTATTATATGTATAGAGATTAGTTATTCACTAATATACTTTGAGAGTTTCAAATAACCTATGTTATTGCTCCAAATTGATAGGAAACTCGAAAATTAACTTCTGAGAGTAATAAATGCTAACTAGAAATAGTTAGCACTTTTTTTA
>ERZ835051.2073-NODE-2073-length-18919-cov-3.779898_pt1 | contig 18919 bp, 10 predicted proteins | sample MGYA00519575_ERZ835051 | MGnify/ENA primary metagenome ERZ835051 (study PRJEB31850, sample SAMEA3708769) | human gut metagenome | biome: human gut; feature: human-associated habitat; material: faeces | place: China | collected 2014 ... | reverse complement strand
ATGTAATGTTAAGTTCTTTAGCCGTTCTTCCTCTTAAGACATATCCTTCACAACGACATTTTATATATTTACCATTTTTTTAAACGTGCATGATATGTTAAATCATGATATTCTTTCTTTCCGGAGAAAACTGCTTCAATATCTTCTTCGTATTCTTTACAATCATCTGGATGAATATATTCTTCACATATTTTACCTGCATCATACATATATTCATAAGGTAATTCAAAGTCTTTGACAGCTTGAACCATCTTGAAACATTTGTTTCCATATTACATATATAAGCATAGCAGTTGATTGATGTTTGAGAAAAAGCATCAAAAATACGACTATCTAAACCACTTTTATCAATATAATTACTGTATTTAGGTCGTCTTTGATCAATATAATGTATCATTTTAAAATGATACATTTTTTTATCAGCAAGACTTAAATATTCATTAATTGTTTTGTTTTCTTTTTTATCAATATCCACACAACCAAAACTAAAATCACATGGATACGGTACTTTCTTTTCATTTCTTTTCTAAATTGTAAGCGTATTTCTAGTAGACGTTCCTCACATGTATATGCATCTTCTTTTTTTAATAAAATAAGTAGTTCGTCCCCACCAATTCTAAAAATAAATTCATCTTCTTTTAAATTCATTTTCAAGATTTGACATACTTCTTTAATATAGTGATTTCCTTCAGAATGGCCATAATCATCATTTACATACTTCAAACCATCAATATCAATAAATACAACGACACAAGGAATATCTTTATCCCAAAGCTTTTTAATCATTTGATTAAAAGCGCGTCGATTCGCAATTCCCGTTAAGACATCTGTATTACTGATATGTTCCATCTTTTCTCCATATCGCCACGGCTCGGTATTACTCATATAGCCATGCACACGCATCAGTGGGAAAAATGTTCCTGCCTGTATCCAGCGGATCAACTGTTCATGATATCCGGTATTTGTATACTGGTCGCCCGGACGGAAGAACCCACCTGCATCATAAGTCCACCAAGGCAGCCCTGTCGCCATCTGTCCCAATCCCCCTACGATTTGCCGACGTAAGGTTTCCCAGTCATGCCCTACGTCTCCCGACCATGTGGCGGCTGCATAACGTTGCATTCCTGAAAATCCACTGCGAGTAAAAATCATAGCTCGCCTGTCTGGATCATCCTGACGTAAACCTTCATAGATTGTCTTGCTAACATACATCGGATATACATTCCGGTAAACCTCTCCCGGAGTTTGTTCACGATTGATGCGACGGTTCTGCAAATCATCATTCTCCGGTTCAGTGGCATCCTGCCACCAGGCATCAATACCATATTTCAATAATCCGGTACGGAAATTCTGCCAATAGAAAGCCGCTGCGTCCGGATTGAAAAAGTCAATCCAGTCACTGCCCGGTATGTAATATCCCTTTTCCTTGGCTTGTTTTCCCACTTCGGACTGAGCATCAATTTTAGACCATACAGAGATCATCAGACGCACATCCATCTCATGAAGTTCCTTCATCATACTTCCCGGATCAGGATATCTGTCTTCATCAAACTTCATGGCATTCCAGCCATATTTTCCCCAATATTGCCAGTCCTGTACAATTATATCGATAGGCAATTTCCGTTCCCGGAATTCACGGGCATTCTCCAGCAATTCCGCCTGAGTATTATAACGCTCCCGGCAGTGTATATATCCCAGACTCCACAAAGGCATCATGGGGGCAGGTCCGGTCAGTTCCCGATAGCTGGCGATCACTTCATCTCCGTTACCGGCAAAAACCGTATAATCTAACATTTGGGCAACCGGAGAACGGAATACAGTCTCTTCTGAAACAGGACGCCAATATAACACAGGTTTATCATTACGTTCACCTTGCACTTCTATATCGTGCTTACCGGCTGTCAGCTCCACAATGGCAGAAGTAGTGGGAGGCAACCATAAATTATTGACATCCACAATCTTTTGTCCGTCGATAACCAGATAATACTTCCGTGCCATTCGTTGTCCCACATCCAGCAACAAAGAATAGCTACCGGAACGAGGTACTTCCACCGAAGCTGTAAACGAATAGGTTTGTCTGGTTTCCCTTACATTTCCACTCGTACCGGTGGTATTTACCGTAACAGCCTCTCCACTTGCATTGGCGGGAGTCAACTCCACAAATTGATCTGCCGGATTGAAATCCGTCAATCCATAGTTGTTCCACAGCAACCCATAGCCTTTACTTGAAAGAATAAAAGGAATAGAAATCTGTGTATTCACCTGCGTCAAGCGCCGTGTCAACCCCCTGATATTTAGATAACCATCCTGAAACTGCCCTGTACCATATATGTATTCATCTTTCGGAGAAACAAAACGCTGTTCCACCTGATAGGTAGATTCATTCTGTACAGAAGAAACCTTCATAAAACGTCCGCCAACTTTCTCTTGAAGAATGATACGCTTATTCGCATCTTTAAAAGTCAAGACTTCCGTACCTTTATCGAATTCCACTGAAATTCCATCCATAGATAAAACCAGTGATTGCTTATCTTCTGTAACTTCATATTCAGGAACAGGAAGCTTTTCTGTATAGATAAGTTCTTCTACAGGCGCCGAACCCGGTTGGGAAAACTGTACCCGGACAGCATTTTGATTTAATGGTATCAGCGAAAGCAATCCCTGTTTCAGTTCAAGAACGACTTTCTCTTTTTGCTTTGAAGCACATGCCGTATTCAACAAAACAACACAGAACAACAGGATGATTCCTGTTGTTCTGATATACTTCCTTTTATTCCTCATAGTATTTAGTACAAGTTATTTAGAAAACATCCAATAATCAAAATACATAAGATTGGTAGCAGGCCGGCCCTTTACTACAAAATACAAATCATGTACTCCGGTCACTTTTGTAATGTCAATAGTCCGTAAGTCCCAACGATCACTTCCTCCTGTACGCGGTACCTTCATTGTCCCTATCAGTTGCCCGTCGACACCATCCAGACGGATTTCCAGATTTACAGGATCATTATGTGTAGTTCCTATTCTAGCACTGAACTTCGTTGCACCGGTTGCCTTGAAATCTACACCGCGAACACAAGTATAACTACCATTCTTCATTGCCGTAACAAAAACACCCACCTGATCATTTTTGAAAGACTTGAACCCTTCGGAAAAAGCAATAGTCTCCGCTTCCGTTTTTACATACGGATTCAGTGTCGTAATCCCTTTGGTAATACCCTCTGTCATCTTCAGTTGAGGAATAGATCCGTCTTTGTTGAATTTAAGTTCCTCAACACATACCGAACGGTTGAATCCACCACCTCCGGGCAACTGTCCGTTATGATAGAAAAAGTAAGTTTTACCCTTGAAATCAATAACTCCCGGGTGGATGGTAAACGCTCCGCCACCGGCAGGCATCACTACTCCTCCATACTTCCATGGACCTGTAGGGGTATCGCTGGTTGAGTATCCGATATGCTCGGGCAGCGGACCTCCCGGCCAGAATAAATAATACTTCTTATCCCGCTTATAAAGCCAAGGGCCTTCTTCATACAGAGTGGCTCTCTGGGCATCGCCTTCGCGTTTACCAAACGATTCTGCTACCAAAGGTACACGCACAATATCCCCACTATAAGAAATCATATCTTCATTCAACTTCACATAATACAGGTTGGGATTTCCCCAATACAAATAAGCCTGTCCGTCATCATCAATAAAAACAGTCGGATCAATGTCTCCCCATTCACTCTGAACCAATGGCTTTCCAAGCGGATCATAGAAGGGACCATAAGGACTATCAGCTACCGCCACACCAATTGCACCTCTATTGTTTATATTCGAAATCATGGGTACATACATATAAAACTTACCACCCCTCTCAATACATTGCGGAGCCCATGCATCCCCTTTTGCCCAACTAAAATCAGTATATGATAACACAGCGCCATGATCCGTCCAGTTCACCATGTCACTGGTCGTATACAATCGCCAGTCGTTCATCGTAAACCAGGTAGAATTATCCTCATCATGGGTAGTATAAAGATATACTTTATCATTATATACCATTGGGGCCGGATCGGCCGTATAATTTGTCTGAATGATTGGATTCTGTGCCAATCCCGAAGTACTCACCACCACCAATAGCGATGAAAGGAATAAAGATTTCATTTTATCCATATTGCTTTTTTAGTTTGATTATTCTACAATTAATATTCCACCATTGCAAGGAATTGCCAATTGTAACTCCTGTTTCTTATTTACCTTTATTTGTTTTACATTTCCTTGCAATTCTTCATTATCAGTAAATACCCTCACTTGATCACCAGGCGTAAACATCGGTAAGGCAATCTTCAACTTTACGGTCTCTTTCTGTGCATTAACTCCTGCAATATACCATTTATCACCATGCCTGCGTGCCATAACTACATATTTACCGGGATAGCCATCAATAAAGCGTACTTCATCCCACGTAGTAGGAACTTCTTTCATGAAACCTATCGCCCATTCCGGAGCATCCGTCAGATTGTTCGGAGCCAAGGCAAAATGTTGTACCGCACTTTGGAACAATACCGCAGTAGCCAAAGCAAACACATCAGAAGTCATACGTCGGCTGCCGCGTGGAGCATTATCCGCATTATAATATTTATTCAGTGCACTACCGCCAAAGTCCATGCTACCCACCGTATTACGAATAAATGGATGCAGACAGGCATTGAAAGCTTCATTGTCACAACTTCCCTGAGAGAAATGCAGGTTTTCACTCGCCAATACGGCTTCACTCGACGCAAAGTTAGGATACATACGTTCCCAACCGCGAGGCAAAGTACACCCGTGGAAAATCACCAGTAACCCATATTCATTGGCATCAGCAAGAATATCTTCATACAGTTGCATGGTGACTTGCTTATCACCACCAAAGAAGTCAACCTTTATACCGCGTATTCCAATGCTTTGCATCCATTTCATCTCCTTGCGTCGGGCTATCGCATTGTCCATGATACCACGCGGTGATTGTGGGGCATCATTCCAATATCCATTAGAATTATACCACAGATACAGCCCCACTCCTTTTTCCGCACCATACTTAGCCAGCTTTTCAACTTTGTCATAGCCTATTTGCGTATCCCACAATGCATCTACCAATACAGACTGGTATCCCATTGCCGCAGAGAAATCAATATAACGTAATTGCTCTTCATACTTCGTACTTCCATCCATACCAATAATCCAGCTCCATGAACCTCTGCCATATTCATATTTTCCGGATGATTCATACAGTGGCTTTACAACATCAAAGGAAACTGTCGTTTCAACAATCGGAGCCAAAGTTTCACCCAGAGTGATCGTTCTCCAAGGCGTTTCTCCCGGCAGTGCAAGTCCGGGTGCAGTGGTACCATTTCCATTCATTTCACCCTCCTGAGGAAAACCGATTGTATACAAGCCATTTTCATGTCCCAGTAAGCGACTTCCACAATATTTGCTATCTACACCCGTTTCCGAAATAAGTATCCATCCCTTATCACCATTACGGAACAGACAAGGGAAAGTATAACCTTCACCCCATCCATTTTTGCCCATGGTATCATCTGCTTTATACGGCGTCTCATAACTGGGAGAAGTACGGGCAAATCCTCCCATAGGTTTACTTTGCGGGCACAAAAAAGTCGTACTTCCGTCAGGAAGCACAAAGCTTGTCGCCTCCTCTTTCACAATACAGGATAAAGTATTCTTTTGAGGATACATTTTATACTTGAAAGCAACATCCCGGTCACTTACACGAAATATGACATCATAAATAATCTTGCCTTGCTGACTAAACCGGTATACCCCCTCTGTGGCTACATAGTGCACACTACTCTGCTTTATATTGGGCAATGTATAAGTCTCGTCAATTCTACTTGACTGAACATCGTGCTCCAAAGACATCTCCCGGGAAAAATCACCTATATTTGTAATAAGCCCCAAAGGGGAAGAATTGATAAAAGGAGTATCCTTATAACTGATACGATAGGAAGGTTGCCCATCCTTATCAGAAATGGTTACCACTATTTTCCCATCCGGACTTGCTATTTGTTTTTCCTCCGCCTTTATTGTAAGGCAAATCAATAACGCTGTTATAACTAAAAAATATTTCATAAGTATCAAGATATTATTTATTAATAGTCACCCTATCATTGGCTCTCTCATAGTCAAAGTAATCAACGTCGACATAACCTCCCAACGATTTTGTTGCATAGTTAAAGATGGCAAACTTACTTCCCATAAACAGTTTTGTATAATCAAAACGCATTTTGAAATCCGTTCCGATCTTCTTCCACTCCTTATTGTCCAAGCTATAATAGAAAGTAGCAATATCCCGCTTCGGAGTAAAGTCACCCTCTATACGCAAATAAATGATATTCTGATTAAGCTCTACCTGTTCCTTTTCCTCTACATCCACACTCGCGATGGCTTTATTAGGAGTATTATCAAAGTTGACTACATTGGTAGACATTACAAGTCGTTTCGCATCTCCCTCCTTCACCACAGACAAAAGTCCGGAATGCCCATTGAATGCACTGAAACCTGCCACATCGCCATCCTTCATATTCGAAATATCAAGCGAGACAGTAGCCTTACATTTCGGTCCTTCCATACGCTGTGTAATTGTATTCGGAGCAAGATACAGATTATCAACCACCCGGCTGGTTTCTAAACGTAAATATCCCGGTCGTTCTGTGAGCGACCATTTGTCATCCACCGGATTGTGATTCCATTGCCAATAGAGTGAAAGTTTCTCTCCGTTGAAATCATCACTTCCAAGTATTCCTTTGGTATTTTCAGTCGGATATATCTCTTTTTCCATCGTCAAGGGTACATGTCCATTTTCATCTCCCAGCATCGGCCATCCGTCTATCCAACGGCAGGGCATAAGAGTAGGTACCCGGCCTATTCCTCCGCGATCCTGAAAAATAACCCCATACCAATCTCTTTCTTCCGAGTCAATAATACAACCTTGACCTACTCCTCCATAACCATCAAAATCATGTTCCAGAATAACCTTCTTCTCATAAGGCCCTGTTATCTTGTCTGCACGATAACATACTTCCCTGCGCACCCGACCGGGGATACTCCAATCCATGGAAATCATCAGCAAATAATACTTTCCGTTATGTTTCACAACCTGACTTCCTTCCAGCAAGCCTTGTTCATCAGCATCCCGTTCAAAAATCTTCATACTGACTCCATCGGGTTTCACATCCGACAAGTCACTCTTCAACTCCTTCAGTTCACCGGTTCCATAGAATACATATACACGGCCGTCATCATCAAAAAACAAAGAGGCATCATGAAAATGCTGTGTTCTCGATAATAGTTCCCACTTCCCGGCCGGATCTTCCGCCGTGAATATATACGACCGATAGGGCACATCATTTGGCGAGAACAATACATAAAATTTCCCATTATGATAGCGTATGGAAGATGCCCATTGTCCGCGTCCATAAACAGTTCCACCAATCAAATCATACTTTGAGTTATCAGTCAGCTTATCGAAAACATAGCTCACTGTTTCCCAATTCACCAAGTCTTTTGACCTCATAACAGGTCCACCGGGCATCAAGTGCATGGTGGTACTTATCATATAATAGTACTCTCCTGCACGCGTAACGGACATATCCGGTACATCCGCATAAATTACAGGATTACGATACGTCCCCTTCACCGACATTTCCGAACCGGAACACCCCATCAGTAATGAAGCAACAGTCAGCCATGCCAACATCATCTTTTTCATGATACAGATATATATTTATTTGCTATTTATTTCTGACACAATTTCCCGGTCATCTTACTTGAATCTCCAATAGTCCATGTTGAACATCTCTCCATCGCCTCCCCTAAAGACAAGGTACAGATCGTGAACTCCACCCACCTTCTCTACATCAGCAGTAAAGGTTTTCCACGTATTCCAGCCACCGGTATTATTTATATTACATACGCCCAGCAACGTACCATCAAGACCATCCAAACGGATTTCAATCTTTCCTTTGGTTATTGTAGCTGCACGAACTTCAAATGTTTTTGCCCCCTTGCCGAAATCAACCGCTTTCACCTGAAGGAAATCCCTGTTATGAATAGAAGTAACATATATCCCGCTTTCATCGTCCTTGGCGGTCTTGAGTCCTTGGCTCCATGCCATTGTTTCCGCCTCAGTCCGCTTATAAGGGTTCAATGTACCGACAGGCGCAACTCCGACACCGTCGTCCCACCAGGGCAGTTCTTTGATTGTGCCGTCAGGATTATATTCCAGTTCAGCCACACATATAGAACGGCGTTCATGATGTTTGTCGGTTATCATGAAATTCAATCTATAATTAAATCCGAACACATAAGATTTACCTTTATAATCAATGATTCCCGGATGGTTTCCGGAAGATTTCCCATTAGGTTTCATTATATATCCCTTAAACTCCCAAGGACCTACAGGACCGGGGCCCATCGCATACCCAATTCCTTCCGGACAGCATGTACTTGCATAAGCCATATAATAGTGCCCGTTCTTCTTGTATGCCCAGGGACCCTCCTGAAAATGATAAGGGTCTTTCTGATTTTCTATCTTCCGGATCTGTTTATCCTTCGTAATTTCTCCCGCACAGGAAATCATATCTTCATTCAGTTTCACATACCAGAGATTAGGATTTCCCCAATATAAATATGCCTGCCCATCATCATCTATCAATACACTCGGGTCAATACTGTCATACTCAGCACCAATCAAGGGTTTTCCGAGAGGATCAGTAAAAGGGCCCAAAGGACTATCTGCAACCAGCACTCCGATTCCTCGTCCCTGTACCGGGCAATACAAATAGAACTTTCCATTACGCTCGATACACTGAGGAGCCCAGGCACCATTCTCAAATCCTCCCCAACCTGATACGGCAGGATCTGCCCACTTGAAATTATATAAATTGGCTATGGTTCCATGATCAGTCCAGTTCACCATATCGGTACTGGTGTACAGCAACCATTCTTTCATGCGGAAACCTGCCATTCCTTCGGGAGCAGAATCCTCGTCATGAGTAGTATAAAGGTATACCATCCCCTTATGTACCATGGGTGCAGGGTCGGCAGTGAATTTTGTCTGTATAATAGGGGTCTGGGCATTCAGATGCTCCAGAGGAGAAGCCATAAACGATATAGCTACCGTCAATCCGGATAAAATAAGTTTTTTCATTATTTCTGGTATTTAAAATCTATATTTCCCAATAGCATTAGAATTTCACACTCACTCTTTTTCCGTTGTAGTTAACTACTTTCTGAGTTCCGTCCTGAAGCACGATTGTGAACTTTCTATTATTCAACATTCCCTTATACGCACCTTTTCGAGCCCCTATGGTCAACTGGCGTGATGCATTATTCCATACGACAGGAATCTCTGTATATGCTCCCAGCTCATAATTATAATTATCAAATTCATCCTCATAAAGAACAAAGGAACCATCGGCACCGGCATATACTCTCAATTCAAGGTTATCCCACGGTTTCTCCGTTGCATACTGCACTTTAGGACCCATTGGAATAATACTGCCTGCCTTGACATACAAAGGAATGACATCGATAGTCGTTTCCTTTTCTATTTCCTGTCCACCGTCATGCTTTTCATTCGTCCAGAAATCATACCAGGTAGCACCCGCCGGCAAATATACCTTTGCGGACTTAGCCTGCATAAAGTCTACCGGAGCTTTATCCTCAAACTTCTGAACGTTATTCTTATCCCAGCCATCATTTTCTTTTAGTTTTACCAGCTTCTCCTGAGTATATTGCGCATTAACTATCGGTGCCACCAAAATGGATTTACCGAACATATACTGGTCTTTCATATCCCATACACGCTTATCACCGGCAAAGTCCATTACCAACGCACGCATAAAGCTCGACTGCCGTTCGGTCACTTCCCAAGAAGTGGAATATATATAAGGCAACAAAGAATAACGCAGATGAATCATCTTTTCAATGGCATCATATACAGGTTCGCCTTTTTTCCCGAATTGATAAATTTCTCTCGGCGTATCAGCTCCATGCGAACGCATCATCGGAGTAAACGTGCCGAATTGCAGCCAGCGTACATATAATTCCTGAAACATTGGATTCTTGGGTGCACTTCCGTCATTCCAACTCTTATTATAGCTTCCGGCAAAGAAACCACCTATATCAGTATTGAAATTAGGATTTCCGGTAAGAGTGAAGTTTAAGCCTGCCGGAATCTGATTGCGCAGTGACTCCCAGGAAGATCCGATATCTCCCGACCATACATTGGCTCCGTAACGTTGCTGTCCGGCAAAAACAGAACGTGTAAGAATAAAGACGCGTTTATCGGAAGTTACGGCACGCTGATTATCATAAACCCCACCCACCGTCAACAACGGATAAGCATTACGCACCTTGCGGAACGAACCCAGATAGGTCTTCGTATCAAAGTCCTCCGGTTTCCAATCGAAATGGTCGGGTTCCGTAGAATCCATCCACCAGCCGTCCATGCCCAACTTGAAGATACCTTCATTCAGGTATTTCCAGTAGATATCACGGGCTTTCGGATTATAGGCATCGTATACGCGTACTCCGGAAGGATATTCCATATCGGGCGGCCAAGTATCGAGTCCTGATTGGGGCCATGTGGAGAAGTTAAACAACATACCTTTCTTATCCAGTTCTCTATAAGGTTTGGTCATCGGTCCAAACGAAGACCAGATAGAAATCAACATACGCGCATTCATGCCATGCACATCATCAATCATCTTTTTAGGATCGCTGAACGAAGGGTTTTTAAAATCCATAGCATTCCACAAATAGTTGTGTCCCCAGTATTGCCAATCCTGAATAATTCCATCGAGAGGCACACCTAATTCACGGTATTTCCGTACCACTCCCACCGTTTCTTCTTGACTCTTATAACGTTCCTTGCTCTGGAAATAACCGTAAGTCCAAAGGGGAAACATAGGAACCTGTCCGGTCAGTGCACGCATCTGCGCAACTACGCCATCGGCATCTCCGCCATACATGAAATAATAGTCGATGCAATCTCCTACTTCGGACTGGAAAGATGTCCCTTCCGCTTTATCGGCAAAATTGGTTGGTGAATAGTTATCCCAGAAAAGGCCGTATCCTTTCACGGATTGCACGAATGGAACCACATCCTCCACATTGCCCTGCACAAGGTGTTTGGTTTGGTTACGCTGTGACATTTTTCCATTCTGGAGAATGCCCAGCCCATAAAGAGGCTCATCCTTATCTAAAATAAACGATTGCTTAACAGCGAACGTTTTGGTTCCTGCATCATTAAAATCGGTAAACTCCGGCTTTCCTTTTTCACTGAGCAACGGCTCTCCTTTCGCATTAAAGAAAGACACAACACCAGACTCCAAGTTAAGAGCAACCGCCATTTCACTACTTTCCAGTCTTACAATATTGCCTTCCTGAGTAACGGCAGTCTTCACCTTCTGAGGAGTTTCTATTACGGAAAGGCTCTCCTTTGTATACTTCCACCCATCAGGAGATTTTAGTATTCTTACAATTGAAGGAGTATAGAATTGCAATTCTACATCTACAGAATTAACGGTCGCCTTAATTCCCTCAGGAATTTGCTGATAATCTTGCCCTGAAAGCGGAATACAGCAACACAGCGCCATTGATATTAATACGCTTTTAATTGGTTTCATGGTATTTATTACATTTAATGATTAAAACTCGTATGCCATAACTTTGCACGATACAAAAATAGCTGCATATCACTATACACCTCTTTCAATATTAGATATTTGACTTTCAATATTAGATAAATTGACGGCTATCCACCAGAATCATTTTACTACAGCCACAAAACCACCACGGGGCAAACACTTTATCTCTAAACCGGTTTCTTCGTCCGATAGAGGAATGTTTTCTTCAATAGCGAAACTTCTGTCATCAGTGCCGTCTTTGAACAAAGAGATTTTCTTGCCACTTACAGGAATCTTTTCCAAAGACGCATGAAGCGTTCTCGGTTCATTGGTACCGTTGATACCCGCGATATACCATACATCGCCTTTACGTCGTGCCATGACAACTTCTACTCCGGGATAGCCGGCCAGAAGTTTCGTATCATCCCAGGCAGTGGGCAACTCAGACAAAAGATGCCTTACCGCTTCCGGCAAGCTTTCATAAGCCGAAGGTCTGTCGGGCATATGCTGTAAAGCCGATTCAAAAATCACGGGTAACGCCAGTTCATGCCCGTGCGATGTGATATGCGGATGCTGTGAATCGGAAAAAGTTACCGGAGTATAGTCCATCGGGCCTACAACGTTTCTTGTGAAAGGCAGCGTGGCATTATGTTCGGCAGCCCGGTTGGTCAGTATCGGATTATTATTATACCACTCGGCTCCATATACTCCCTCTACCGACATCATGTGTGGGTAGGTACGCTGCCAGCCGCGAGGGATGGTGGCACCATGAAAGTTAAGCATCAGCTTATACTTCACCGCATCCTCAAGCAAATCCATATAATAGTTCATGGTGGTAACGCTATCGCCCGTGAAAAAGTCTACCTTGATACCTGCAACTCCCATGTCACTCAGCCATTTATATTCTTTCTCCCGATCTTCTTTTTTATTCAGCCGGTACAAGGGACCGGGACCGAGCCAACTTGTACTCGAATTATACCACAGCAATGGTTTAACGCCCTGTTCCAAAGCATACTTCACTGCGTCTTGCAGGTTGCCTCCATTCCCCATTTCATCCCATTCCCAGTCAATCAGGTCGTAGGGCCACTTCATACGGACAGCTAGGTCGATGTATTCTTTCACTCTCTGATAATCCTTGGAACCGTGATTGTGCGCCCAGTAAATCCATGATACCATACCGGGGGTTATCCATTCCGTATCCTCCACTTTGGAGGGGTCGGAGACATCGGTCACCAATGTAGACTCCACCACATCGGATAAGTTTCCTACGATAAGCAATCGCCAGGGAGATTCCCATGCTCCATTACCAACCGGCTGTTTATCGGCCAGTCGAACCTGATAGCTATCAAGTTGGTCTCCATTATACAAAAGAGAACCGCAATGCCCGCGCCTGATATTTGCTTCCGTTATCAGCATGAACACTGAATCTTGTGGTTCTACGAGTGCGGGATACCCCCAGAGATCAACTTCCGGACGGTTGGTGAGTTTCCCATCTGTCGATAATGGAAAGAACTTTTCGTACCCCGGATCATACTCCTGCACCCATCTTCTGGTACCTTTCGGAACGGCATACGTAGTATGTTCATGGACAACGTTTTCTTCATCGGCAACGGTATTTATTCCGTATTTAAAGGCAATACCGTCATTATAGACCCTGAATGTAACTTCCAATGGCTGTTCCACTTCATTCTCAAAGGAATAGGTTCTCTCGGTAGCTTCGTTCACACAATGGCTGCGTTTTCCTGTTATCATCCTGTAGTCATCAGTCACGTGCTTTACAGCCGAAACGGATTTCAATTTCAGGTTTCCGGCTAACTTCTGTGCATCTGTTTCCAGCCCCAACTTTGATTGAGAAAGAATACGCTTACCTTCATAATCCACCGAAAAAAGAATCTCACCATAGGCATTTTCCTCTGCAAGTTCTACTGTGACTTTCAGGTCTCCGTCAGGAGAAGCAATGTCAAATGTTTCTGTATGGCACGAACTAATCACAACAGCAACCAGCATCATCCATGTTTTTCTTCGTATATTCATAGTTTCTCTCTTTTATTATCAGATATTATATAAAGCAAAGATAGGCGAATATACTCCAATAGATTTGCAATTTTAGATAATCCATTTACAATTTCAGATAAATAAGAACTGATATTGAGATGAATTCATATCTGCACAGCTCTGACACTTTGCTTTTAATGCATAACGAGAATACGATATTTCCACCCCGGTGCAGTGAAGAATGAAAAGAAACAAACGAAAATCAAGATTTTGTTGATTGACAGCATGATACATAAATACATACAATCCTAAAAAAAGAAAAACAGATAGTCTGTACAGTAAAAACAGATGGTTCGTCTCAGATATATAGACCGTTTGTTTCCCATCTATAGATGGTTTGTGTTACATCTATAGATCCTTTGCGTTACATCCATAGATTCTTTGCGTTACATCCATAGATGGTTCGCCTCAGATATATAGTTTCTTGCATAAGTATTGTATATACCGCCCGATTTATGCAGGAATCATGCATTTATATTCCATAGATTATACGTCCGGATTCTATTTCGAGTGTTTTTCAGAGAACTCCTGTCGGCAAAAGGTTCATTCCGATAACTTTTTGTTCAGAATAACACATAACTCCTGACTTCTTGCGTAGCATTTATTTGATTTCCATAAAGATACCCACTCCTTACCCAAAACGTATTTGCACCGTCTCAAATATGGATGGGACACGATAATGTAACAATTTTTAAGCAACAGTGTAACAACAGGAAACAAACATGTAACATAGCTATTAGGCGAATAGCAAGAATTCGGGGTATCTTTGTGATGTAAAAATTAATATCATGAAACATTTCACACTTCTTTTGGTATGCATGTTAGCATACTCTTTAGGAACATGGGCGCAAAGCCCCATTCCCCACTCTCAGGCCGGCTTTGACATCGAAAAGGCAGGAATAGCCAAAGGGAAAGTAGATACGGTGAGTTATGACTCGAAAACTGTAGGTGTAAAACGGAAGGCACTGGTTTATACACCGCCCGGATTCTCCAAGAAGACAAAATATCCTGTTCTTTACTTGTTGCACGGTATCGGCGGCGACGAACTGGAATGGTTAAAGAACGGTAAGCCCCAAGTCATTCTGGATAATCTGTACGCCGAAGGTAAGTTGGAGCCTATGATTGTGGTACTTCCCAACGGCAGAGCCATAAAGGACGACCGCGCCACCGGCAATATCATGGCACCCGACAAAGTAGAAGGATTCGCCATCTTCGAAAAGGACTTGCTGAACGACCTGATTCCTTTCATCGAAAGAAAATACCCCGTAAACAAGAATCGTGAAAGCCGTGCCATTGCAGGCTTGTCAATGGGCGGCGGGCAGTCCCTGAACTTCGGACTGGGAAATCCGGATAAATTTGCCTGGGTAGGAGGTTTCTCATCTGCCCCCAACACCAAGACACCCGAAGCACTTGTACCGAACCCCGAAACGGCTAAGCAGCAACTAAAGCTGTTGTGGATATCATGTGGTGACAACGATGGTCTGATGTCTTTCAGCGAACGTACCCACCTCTACTTGCAACAGCACAAGGTATCTCACATCTTTTATGTAGAACCGGGCGGACACGACTTCAATGTATGGAAGAATGACCTCTATCTATTCTCTCAGCTACTTTTCAAACCAGTAAACACATCAAGCTTCGACCAATACGGCATTCATGGTATGCGTGCGGAAACCAATGTACGAAACTCCAAGTATCCGCAACTGACGGCAGACCACCGTGCCATATTCCGCATACAAGCACCGGAAGCACAAAAGGTCCAGTTGGATCTGGGACGGAAATATGATATGACCAGACAGGAAAACGGCATCTGGCAAACGGTTACAGACTCTTTGGGAGAAGTTTTCCACTACTATTCGCTCCTGATAGACGGTGTGGCAGTAGCCGACCCCGGCAGTGAGACCTTCTATGGCATGGGACGCATGGCAAGCGGCATCGAAGTGCCTTTTGAGGGCGGAGAATACTACGCACTGAAAGACGTGCCGCATGGCGATATCCGCATGAAGCGTTATTATTCGGAAATAAGCCGTTCGTGGAGACGCTTTTTCGTATATACTCCGGCAGGATATGATACCCGTACAGACGAGAAATATCCCGTTCTATACCTTCTGCACGGTGGCGGAGAAGACGAACGCGGCTGGGGCACACAAGGAAAAACCGACCTGATTATGGACAATCTGATTGCAGTAGGAAAAGCCTGTTAGTAGTAATGCTTGATGGTAATATGCCTTCAGCCGGATTTAACAGCGGTGCGCTCAAAGCTTTTGAAGCCGAACTGACTCAAGCTGTCATCCCATTTGTAGAAAAGAACTATCGCGTCAGAAAAGAACCGGACAGTCGCGCACTTGCCGGCCTCTCTATGGGAGGTATACAGACGCTTTATGCCGGACTATACCATACGGACATGTTCGCTCATCTTGGTGTATTCAGTTCCGGATGGCTGCCCTTCTATCAGAAAGTTGCAGATGAGCAATACGAGTTTATCAGCAAGAATAAAGCGGCAATAGACTCTCAACTCAGATTACTCTGGATTGCCATGGGAGGTAAAGAAGATATAGCCTATCAGAACTGTCAGAATATGCTTAAAGAGTTTGATGCACTAAAACTGAAGTATACATATTCCGAATACCCGGGTGGACACACTTGGCCGGTATGGAGAAACAACCTGTATAATTTTGCACAGCTGTTATTCAATGAATAACAAAAGGCACATTATTTCTAATTCAATACTCAACAAGGATTATCACAAATATATCTGATTTTGAAATTCAAATATCTAATATCAAAAGCCATTCATCCTTCAATGGCTTACTTTTGTCGCATAGTATCTTATTGAACAAATAATAACATAAATATTTACGCATAAAAAAGATTAGATTGGTTATGAAAAGAATTCAAGTCGTATTATTATTATTTGCTATTGTCCCTATGTTTGCAATAACACAATCAATAGCCGGTACTAATAATCAGCCCAAAACGTCCAAGTTTGTTTATCACGGAGCCGGTAATCCGTATCTACCGTTATGGGAACATTTGCCGGACGGAGAACCCCGTGTTTTTGAAGATCCCGACAATCCGGGAAAATTTCGCGCTTACATCATCGGTTCGCACGATGTCCGCTTCGGCAGCTATTGCGGGCCGGACATCAGAATGTGGTCGGCACCCGTAGAAGATTTATCAAGTTGGCGTGACGAAGGGGCTATCTTTACCTATCAGGTAGAAGGACAATGGGATGTGATGTACGCTCCCGACCTCGTTGAAGTGAAAAGAAAGGACGGCACAAAAGAATATTATCTGTACCCGCATAGCCGCGGTAGAGACAGAGAAGCAATGGTGGCCAAAGGAAGCCGCCCCGACGGACCCTTTACCCCCATCAACCTGACTGCCGATGGTACAAAAACTCTGCCCGGAAGTATTCTGGGATTCGACCCGTCTGTATATATCGAATATATTACGGATCCGAACGATCCGGATTATGAAATCGGATTCAGAGCCTATGGATACTGGGGATTCCAACGTTCATTAGCCGCTCAACTGGATCAGAACACCATGTATTCCGTACGTCCGGGGACAGAGGTTATTCCTTATTTCATGCCGGCAGGCGTTCGCAGAGGTAACAATCGCGGTCCGAAGAATATTTCATATCCGCATATCTTTCCCGGAGAGGACCTCGAAGCATTCAACTTCTTTGAAGCTTCATCCATACGTAAGATCGGAAACAAATACGTGACCATCTATAGCGGACATTCAGGTCCCGACTATGGATTGGGCAGTTCCAACTCCACTTTACGTTACGCTTATGGTGATTCTCCACTGGGTCCATGGAAAAGCGGCGGCGTTCTGGTCGATTCGCGTGCCCCGGTGTTAAATCAGGATGGTTCACACCTGCAAACAACTAATGCAGGACACAATACACACGGAAGTATAGAACTCATTAACGGACAATGGTATGTATTCTATCACCGTCCGCCACGGGGATTTGGCAACGCACGCCAGTCAATGGTAGCCCCAATCCATGTGGAATGGGATAAGAAGTCAGTATCGGAAGGCGGTAAAGTTTCCATCAGAGCCTACGATCCCTATGCAAAAGATAATATCTGGACAGCCAAAGACAGTCAAGGGAATGAATACAAAGGAGCAGAAGTAACCTCGGAAGGATTCCACATCTTTGGTCTTGATCCTTATCAGTATTATTCCGCAGGATTTGCATGTTATCTCTCCGACGGACGTATCCAGCAGGATTCATGGGACATCTGGGATAATCATGCCCCCATCACAAACGTGAAAAACGGCAATATAATAGGATATAAATACTTCGGTTTCGGCGGATTGAATAAAGACAAACTGGGTTTGAAAGCTTTCGAAGGAACCAAAAAGGGAAACCAAACAGCCTTCAACCTCTTCCTTACACCCAAAACATCAAAGACATTTAAAGTGAACGTTTGGTTAGATGGTCCGTGGGACAACGAAACCTGGAAAGGGACGAAGATAGGCGAGATAGTTGTTCCCGCCAACTCGGCACAGAAAACGGAACAGTTTACAATGGATGTATCGAAGTTTGTTGACCACCTGGACAAGAAACATGCAATCTATCTCGTTGCTGAAAGCGAAGACACTGGCAATCTTTTCGATTTAGCCGGCTTGGGATTCAGCTCAAACAAGAAGAAGATCACTCGCCCTATTGTCCCCAAAGTAAATATAGAGGTCAATGGAAAAGCAATCGAAGTGCCGGCAACTCCTGTACGTTCTACTGAAAGCAATGGTATTACCGGCTATGACATCTATGAAGCTGTTTACAAACTTCCGGCCGGAACTACCGGAACCCCTACTGTATCGGCATCAGCAACTGATAAGAATGTGAAAGTAGAAATTATCCAGGCAACATCGGTTTCCGGAACTGCTATTGTGAAATTCGATTATAAAGGGGTGGTTAAAACATATAAGGTTGTGTTTACTCCTCTTGCATAAGAATATCAGAATGTAACCATGAAAAAAACATTTACTATTCTATTATTTATATGTGCAGCCACAGGGATAAATGCACAAGATAAATTGTATCCCAACGAGTTTCCGCTCTCACAAATAACACTCCTCGAAGGGCCGTTGAAACATGCCCGGGACTTGAATATCGAGACATTGCTCAAGTACGACTGTGACCGTTTGATGGCTCCCTATCGAAAAGAGGC
>ERZ835051.2065-NODE-2065-length-18966-cov-3.152821_pt1 | contig 18966 bp, 15 predicted proteins | sample MGYA00519575_ERZ835051 | MGnify/ENA primary metagenome ERZ835051 (study PRJEB31850, sample SAMEA3708769) | human gut metagenome | biome: human gut; feature: human-associated habitat; material: faeces | place: China | collected 2014 ... | reverse complement strand
AAAGAGTCGTGTTTATGGATTATCAGTGGAATCTACAAAAAAAAATCGCCCGGAAATAAATCCCGAGCGATCTTTTTCTATTATTAAGGAGTATTACTCGCCGTATTTCATTTCTGCACGACGCTTGTAACCTTCATAACGCCATTTAGCGTCAGACTGAGTCTTGGCAAACAATTGCTCAGCTTCTTCCGGAGCAGCCTTCAACAAGGAGTTGAAACGAACTTCACCCATCAGATAGTCACGGAATTTGCTATAATCCGGTTCTTTAGAATCCAATTGGAACGGGTTCTTACCCTCTTCTTCCAATGCCGGGTTATAACGGTATAATTGCCAGTATCCACATTCAACAGCCTTCTTCTCTTCAGCTTGAGATTTACCCATGCTTGCTTTCAGACCGTGGTTGATACACGGAGCGTAAGCGATGATCAATGAAGGTCCATCATATGCTTCTGCCTCTTTCAATGCTTTCAGGTATTGAGCTTGGTTAGATCCCATAGCAACTTGTGCAACATACACATAACCATAAGACATTGCCATTGCACCCAAATCCTTCTTGCGAACACGTTTACCGCTGGCAGCAAATTTAGCCACGGCACCAACAGGAGTTGATTTAGAAGATTGACCTCCGGTATTTGAATATACCTCGGTATCAACCACCAATACATTCACGTTGTGACCGCTTGCTAATACGTGATCCAAACCGCCGTAACCGATGTCATAAGCCCATCCGTCACCACCGAAGATCCATTGAGATTTCTTCGTGAAGTAAGCCTTCAATTCTAAAATCTCTTTAGCGATAGCTGAATTTTCTTTAGCCAAAGCAGCAGACATATTATCGCTGACAGCTAAAGTCTTCTCTCCATCCTCAAAAGCAGCGAGCCATTCGTTAACAGCAGCCTGAGTTTCGGCAGAGAAACTTGACAAGTTCTCTTCCAACAATCTCTTAGCACGGTCACGCAAACGGTTATTACCCTCTGCCATTCCAAGACCATACTCGGCATTATCCTCGAACAATGAGTTAGCCCAAGCTACACCACGTCCTGATTGATAATTCTTGCAATACGGAGTTGAAGGAGCAGAACCACCATAGATTGAGGTACATCCGGTAGCATTAGCCACCATCATTCTCTCCCCGAACAATTGAGTGATTAACTTGATATACGGAGTCTCACCACAACCGGCACAAGCTCCGGAGAACTCGAACAAAGGTTGTTGGAACTGAGAATTTTTCACGTTATTCGGCTCAACTACTTTCTTGTAGCCAACCTTCTTATCCATGTATTCGAAACGAGCGATTTCAGTTTCTTGAGACTCAAGCGGTTTCATGATCAATGCTTTCTCCTTAGCCGGACAAACATCGGCACAGTTACCACAACCCGTACAATCTAACGGAGATACCTGAATCTTGAATTTCAATCCTGCAAGTTCTTTACCAATAGCCGGTTTGGTTTCTGTTCCTGCAGGAGCAGCAGCCAATTCAGCGTCAGAAATCAAGAACGGACGAATAGCAGCATGAGGACAAACGTAAGCACATTGATTACATTGAATACAATTATTCACTTGCCATTCCGGAACATTAATAGCGATTCCGCGTTTCTCGAACTTAGAAGTTCCGGCAGGGAAAGTTCCGTCTTCACGTCCAGCAAATGCACTAACAGGAAGATCATCCCCCTTCTGTGCGTTCATCACGTCAACCACGTTACGGATAAATTCCGGACGGTTTTCGTCACAAACACAGGCTTCATCTTTCAAATTTTTCCATTCAGCAGGAACGGCAACTTTCACCACGTTTTCAGCCAAACCACCTGCATCAACAGCAGCATAGTTCATCTTCACGATAGCCTCACCCTTCTTTCCGTATGACTTATCGATAGCTTTCTTCATCTCGCTAACAGCCAAATCGTAAGGAATCACGTTCGTGATTTTGAAGAATGCAGACTGCATGATCGTGTTCGTACGATTACCTAAACCTAATTGCTGACCGATCTTTGTTCCGTTGATAATATAGAAATTAATCTCATTTTCAGCCAAATAACGTTTCATCGAATTCGGAAGGTGTTCGCCGACCTCTTTTTCATCCCAAAGAGAGTTTAACAAGAAAGAACCACCTTTCTTCAAACCTTTCAATACATCATACATATGAATGTATGCAGGCACGTGACAAGCCACGAAGTCAGGAGTAGTCACCAAATAGGTTGAACGGATAGGATCATCCCCGAAACGAAGGTGAGAAGCCGTGAAACCGCCTGATTTCTTTGAATCATAAGCGAAATAGGCCTGACAATATTTATTGGTAGCTCCACCAATAATTTTGATAGAGTTTTTATTGGCACCTACTGTACCATCAGAACCTAAACCGTAGAATTTAGCCTCATACATGTGATCTGAATTCACCTTCACCTCCGGTTCCACTGGAAGAGAACGGAAAGTTACATCATCCACGATACCAACAGTAAATTGGTTTTTCGGCTCGTTCATAGCCAAATTCTTGTAAACAGCAATGATTTGTCCCGGAGTTACATCCTTAGAACCTAATCCATAACGTCCGCCAACGATCATCGGGGCATTCTTCTGGCCATAGAACACGTCTTTCACGTCAAGATACAACGGATCTCCGTTTGCACCCGGCTCTTTCGTACGGTCAAGCACTGCAATACGTTTTACAGTAGCAGGAACAGCCTCCATAAAATATTTAGCAGAGAACGGACGATACAAATGAACAGCCATCATACCTACTTTCTCGCCATTAGCAAGCTTGTAATCGATCACCTCACGGATAGTCTCAGTCACAGAACCCATAGCGATAATGATATTCTCGGCATCTTTAGCCCCGTAATAAACGAACGGACGATAAGTACGACCCGTAATCTTGGACATTTCATCCATGTAATTAGCCACGATGTCAGGTACTGCATCATAGAATTTGTTAGCAGCCTCTCTACCCTGGAAATATACGTCCGGATTTTGAGCGGTTCCCTTTGTTACAGGGTTCTCAGAATTCTGAGCCCGGTCACGGAACTCCTGCAAAGCCTTCATGTCAACTAAGCCACGAATATCTTCCATATCCAACTCTTCGATCTTCTGGATCTCGTGAGAAGTACGGAAACCGTCAAAGAAATTAACGAAAGGAACTCTTGACTTGATAGCCGTCAAGTGTGATACAGCAGAAAGGTCCATTACTTCCTGTACAGAACCAGAAGCCAACATAGCAAAACCAGTTTGACGGGCAGCGTAAACGTCTGCATGATCACCGAAAATAGAAAGTGCATGAGCAGCCAAAGCACGAGCACTCACGTGGAACACGCAAGGGAGCAACTCTCCTGCAATCTTGTACATATTAGGAATCATTAATAATAATCCCTGAGAGGCCGTATAAGTCGTGGTTAACGCACCAGCTTGCAAAGAACCGTGAACAGCTCCGGCAGCACCTGCCTCTGATTGCATTTCCATCACTCTTACAGTCTCCCCGAACAGGTTCTTTCTACCTTTAGCAGCCCATTCGTCTACATACTCTGCCATCGGAGACGACGGAGTAATAGGATAGATACACGATACCTCGCTGAACATATAAGCGACATGAGCAGCGGCCGCGTTACCATCACATGTGATAAATTTCTTTTCTTTTGCCATTTTTTTAAACATTAACTAACAATAGTTGATCACTCTATTTAAGATTTTTACTTCTCTCAATACACAAAACCGGCAAGCCACAAGGGTATAACATTCTTTTTACCTCGTTCGATCATATCGGTCATCAGAATTACTGAATCCCGGACTCGCCCTTTATCTCCTTGTTGCCGTACAGAAATCTCGTATTTCTGGTTCACGAATAAATCTTCATTTCCCGAAAAATTCAATCTTGCCACGGCACATAATTGACTAATTAAAAATGTTTTCCGAATCATCAATGAATCCGTCTGATCCAAACAAACCGCATTCAGCAAATTGGGATTATGCAAAAATACTTGATTCGGTTTTAGCCCGTTCTCATCATCACTTTCCCGATCAAACAACAAAGTCAACAACCGAGCATTCTTCATGTAATGCAGGTAATTTAACACCGTTGCACGAGAAACACCGATCTGGGCACTCAGCTTACTGATATTAATATTACTATTACCATTTGCCACGATAAAAAGTAATTGTTTCAATTTTGTCAAGTACTTCAGCTCGATTTGATTATTGTACGGAATATCAAACTCCAATGTTAAGTTGATGTTTTTCAGCAAATAATCAATATGTGATTTCTCCTCCAAATATATAGGATAATAACCATATTTCAAATAGTTATTAAAAAAAGCTAACGGACGCACCTTTTCAAGAATATCGTTCACGATTTCCTCGTGATGTTCCACGATTTCCTCAAAAGAATAAACGGAAAACTTATATCCCGTTTCTAACTCTAAAAACTCCCGAAACGACAAACCGCTCAGGTTGTACATCTCCACGATTCCATGCAAATATTTGTTGGATTTGACCCGTAAAATAGAAGATGCGGTGAAAACGATCTGCAAATCAGGGAAACGATCGTAAGCCTCCCGCAATTCCCGGTCCCAGTTTGGATACTTATGGATCTGATCCAATAACAATACTTTCCCTCCCAGCTTGTAGAAACGTTCCACGAAATTAAACAATCCTTCCATCGCAAAGAACAAGTTATTGATGTTCACGTAAAGACAAGAAGGATCGTCCTTGTAATGATCCTTGCAAAAGTCTAGTAGGAAATTGGTCTTTCCCACACCACGACTTCCCTTTATCGCAATCAACCGGGCACGAGAATCTATCGTATCCAATAAACCGCGACGGATAGCCGACGTCCTTTCTTTCATCAGGATCTTATGCGTGTTACGTAAACTCTCCATTTTTTATTCTTTGCAATGCAAAGGTAATAAAAAAAGCATAGTTTTGTAATCTACATGTTGCAAAACATACATTTCATACACCCCAAATGAACGTTCATTCACACATAACCCGCTACAGCATTGCGATATAAGCACGTACTTAAAATGATTCTATATTTGAGGCATCAAAAAAGCGAGTCCATTATGAACCCGCTTTTCCATATTATAAAACTTATAAAACTATTTATCATTCATCGAGATCAAGAATTCCTCGTTAGATTTCGTCTTTTCCAAACGATCCTTCACGAATTGCATTGCCTCAACAGAATTCATATCCGTCAAATAGTTACGCAAAATCCAGATACGGTTCAACGTGTAGTCCTCCAACAACAAGTCATCACGACGCGTACTTGATGCCGTAATATCCACAGCCGGGTAAATACGACGGTTGGACAACTTGCGATCCAACTGCAACTCCATATTTCCAGTACCCTTGAATTCCTCGAAAATCACGTCGTCCATTTTTGAACCGGTCTCTGTCAACGCGGTTGCCAGAATCGTCAACGAACCACCATTTTCGATATTACGGGCTGCACCAAAGAACCGTTTCGGTTTGTGTAATGCATTTGCATCCACACCACCGGAAAGCACCTTTCCAGATGCAGGAGATACCGTGTTATAAGCACGAGCCAGACGAGTAATTGAATCCAACAGGATCACCACGTCATGCCCACATTCTACCATACGCTTAGCTTTTTCCAACACGATATTGGCCACCTTCACGTGACGCTCTGCCGGCTCGTCGAAAGTAGAGGCAATCACCTCCGCATTCACGCTACGAGCCATATCGGTTACCTCTTCCGGACGCTCGTCAATCAACAGGATAATCAAATACACTTCAGGATGATTGGCTGAAATTGCGTTAGCAATTTCTTTTAGCAACATCGTCTTACCCGTTTTCGGCTGAGCCACGATCAAACCGCGCTGTCCTTTACCGATCGGGGCAAACATATCCACCACACGAGTAGAAATCGTAGCCCGCCCACTTCCGGTAAGATTGAATTTTTCATTCGGGAAAAGCGGGGTCAAGTGATCAAACGGGATTCGGTCACGCACCGCTTCCGGAGACTTCCCGTTAATTTTCGATACTTTAATCAACGGGAAATACTTCTCTCCTTCTTTCGGGGGACGCACGGTTCCTTCCACCGTGTCACCCGTTGACAAACCGAATAACTTGATCTGACTTTGAGACACGTAAATATCATCCGGAGAATTCAAGTAATTATAATCAGAAGATCTAAGGAATCCATACCCGTCAGGCATGATTTCCAACACACCCGAGTTTAAAATAATTCCTTCGAACTCGTAATATTTATCGCGTTTGTCAAAACGCATCTTGTTTTGACTTTCTCTTTTTTCTTCAAACTCAGCAGGAACGCTTTCATAATTTTCATTTTCAACCTCTTCCTTAACGCCAGATTCATTTTCGACATCTTCAAAATCATTCTCTTCCACATCTTGACGAATGGTTTCTTCATCTCTCTCAACACGTCTATTCCGTTTTACAAACTTCGGACGGCTGGGTCTTTCTGCCACCTGTTCCTCTTTAACAACCTCTTCAACCGCCTTCTCCTCTTTCACCTCTTCTTTACCTTCTTCACTTTTCACCTCTTCTCGATTGGTTTGTTTCCGGTTACGCTTATCAAAAAATTTACGGTCTTGCTTTTGCCCGGCTTGCTCACGTTTAGGAGCCTCTGAAGTTTCATTCTTTACTTCCGTTTCCTGTGGTTCTGCAACAACCTCTCCTTTTTTCTCTACAACAATACCGTTTTCCGTACGACTGAAAACCAGATCCTTATCCAAAATATCACTATGCACGACATTGATCGGCTGCACTTCCTCTACGGGTAAAACTGCATCTATCTTTTCGGGAGCCTCTTTGACAGTTTCATTTTGGGTTTTCTCCTGTTTCGCATCGGCCTTCTTATCTTTATTCCGATTAAATTTGGCCAATCCACCTTTGGAATCTCCCACTTTTTCAGCACCTCCCCTTATCACTCTCACGCGAGGTTTCTTCTCCTTCGGTTCAACGGGAGCTGTTTCCTCGGTAGCAATCATGGCTTGCTGATCTAAAATTTTGTATATTAATTCTTTCTTTTTAAAGGATTCAATCCTTTTAACATTCAGTTCTTTTGCAATTTGACGCAAATCTGAAAGTAACTTTTCATTCAGTTCTAAAATATCGTACATATAGTCACGTTATATTTGGATAATTCTCATTACGTAAGTAAAATCACCCGGCATGAACCAGGTGGAAATGTAAACTGCGACAAATTTAAGAAGAATTCTTCTTATTCCCAAATCGTTAATAGAAAATTATTTGAGGAATTTCATATAAATTAATTTCTTCGTTTCGAAAAACTCTTCCTCAAAAAAATCAGGAATATTATAAACAGAAATTTTATCCTTGAAATCCCGAATCTCTTCTTCAAAATCCCCTCCCTTCAGATACAAAATCCCATTGGACAAATCGTTGAAACTATTCTCTCGAATACGCTTTCTGGTCAAGGCTACAAAAGCCGGAAAAGCCGTCACGGCACGACTCACGATGAAATCAAATTTTTCTTTCATCATCTCTACTCTCAATTGCCTTGCTATCACATTTTTTAAGCCTAAAGCTCCTGCAACACCCTCTACCACTTTAATTTTCTTCCCGATAGAATCTACCAGGAAAAAATCTACCTCCGGAAACATAATAGCCAACGGAATTCCGGGAAAACCTCCTCCCGTTCCGACATCCAACACTTTTGTCCCCGCTTTGAAAGAAATCACCTTTGCTATCGCCAAAGAATGTAAAACATGATGTACGTTCAAAGCATCTATATCTTTCCTCGAAATCACATTGATCTTTTCATTCCATTCCCGGTAAAGCCCCTCCAATTGTTGGAACTGTTCCAATTGTCTCTCACTTAACCCGGTAAAATATTTTTCAACAATATCCATAAACATGAAATTTACTTCCGATTATATATTGGCAAGAATAACAAACACAACACGCCTACCACGATATACAACAATGTCATCGTGCCGTGAGTCAACAAAGCAAATGTCTTAGACAGGCTGGCAATTTCTTCCGTATGCGGTAAATAAATCATCAAGGCTGCAATCACCATGAAATGCCACGCACCCACGCCACCTTGTACCGGAGCCACCATCCCGTAACTGGAAAGAACAAACACGGTCAAACCAACCATCGGTCCCAAGTGAGAGGTGAACTGGAAACAGAAGAAACAAACGTATAGCATCAGAAAATACATCAGCCAGATAAAAATCGTATGACCGATAAATAACCACTTATGTTTCACGTCCTTCACGGTCAATAAACCTTCTTTCATTCCCGATAAAAAATGATGTAACCGGGTGAAGAAAGTACCTTTCCGTACAAACCAGAAGAAACCTGCCACCCCCACGATCAATACTCCCAACACCACGTAAGTCCATGGGGAATGAAACATCGTGTATAACTTTTGTTTAACCTCTTCATTATTATCCAGGAATATCCCGACCTGTTTAAATTGCGAAACGACAACAACCAAAGTAAGCAACAGCAACATAATCATGTCAAATATCCGCTCGGTAACCACCGTTCCCAATAATTTCGAGAATGGCACGTTCTCATATTTACTCACCACTCCACAACGGGTAAACTCACCCATCCGGGGAATCGCCATATTAGCAAAATAACCAATCATCACCCCCATGAAACTATTCATGAAAGAAATCCGGTATCCCATAGATTTCGTCAACATCTGCCAACGCAGAGAGCGACTCACGTGGCTAAGTAAACCGAAAACAATCGCTACCCATATCCACGTATAGTCGACATCATCACGCAAAACCTTCATCAAGTCATCGAAATTTTGATCTCGATACACCAGCCAGAACAAAAAAACTGTTACCAGCAAAAAGGCAAAAAACTTTATAACCTGTTTATAAAATGGCTTCATCCACAAAATTTGTCAAGATTGACACTCTAATAATTTTCACAAATCAAAATAAAAGCATTATTTTGTAAGTCGTTTGCAAAAGTAAATAAATAATTGGAAGTTTAACCCATAACACCCTGAATTCATACTATGAGTATCGTTCGAGCAAAAAAACATCTGGGACAACATTTTTTGAAAGACCAAAACATCGCTTGTAAAATCACGGCGAGTTTACTACCTGTCACCAAAGGGGTACTAGAAATCGGGCCGGGTATGGGAATACTGACACGTCATTTATTAAAAGATACGAAATTTTCCGTGCTTGCCATTGATATCGACCAGGAGTCCATTGACTACCTGCACGAAGAGCTACCTGCCCATAAAGAGCAGATTATTTACGGGGATTTTCTAAAATCAGATATTCGAAATTTCTACACAGAACCGTTTTCGATCATCGGGAATCTTCCTTATAACATCTCTTCGCAAATCTTTTTCCGTATCCTAGAAAACCGGGATCTAATACCCCAAGTCGTCTGTATGATACAAAAAGAGGTGGCCGAACGTATCAGTGCCTCTCACGGGAACAAAACATACGGGATTTTAAGCGTATTCCTACAAACATTTTACGACATCGAGTATCTTTTCACCGTGGGAGAACAGGTTTTCGATCCACCACCAAAAGTAAAATCCGCCGTAATCCGACTCATCCGGAATAAAAGGGAAAAACTCGATTGTGACGAAAAACTTTTTTTCAATATCGTAAAATCAGGTTTCAACCAACGACGAAAAACCTTACGTAATTCTTTAAAATCAATTATTTCTCCGGATTTTGCCTCAGAAACGTTATCTTTGCGCCCGGAACAATTAAGTGTAGAGGATTTCATTACACTATGTAAAGAGATTCAGCAGGCAAACAAGTAATTGATGAACTATGCAACAGTTTGAACTCTCGGAAGAATTAGTTTCCCAGATAGAGGGACTGATAAAAGCGGATAATAAAGAAGATGTCGCCAAGTTGGTAGAACCTCTTCATCCGGCGGATATTGCCGAAATCATGAATGAATTGGACACCAAAGAAGCCCAATTCCTGTTTCTGTTGCTAGATGAAGAGAAAGCCGGAGACGTTCTGGCAGAAATCGAAGAAGACGAAAGACAACGATTTATCGATTCTTTCCCCCCGGAAATTATAGCCAAACGTTTCGTGGACAATATGGACACGGACGATGCCGCCGACCTCGTGGGTAGTATGCCCAACGAACAGCAGCAAGAAGTTCTTTCACACATGGAAGACCTCGAACAAGCGGGAGACATCGTCGATCTGTTGCATTACGACGAAGATTCTGCCGGTGGACTTATGGGTAAAGAGCTAGTGAAAGTCAACGAGAATTGGACCGTCCTCACCTGTCTACGCGAACTTAGTCGACAAGCCGAGAACCTAGATGAAATATTCTACATCTACGTCGTTGATGACGACAACATCTTGAAAGGAAGACTTTCATTGAAAAAGATGATTCTTTCCCCGACATCTACCAAAATCCAAAGTATATATAACCCGGACGTAACCTACGTGACCACCGATGAACCAGCCGAATCCGTGGGACGTATCATGCAGAAGTACGATTTAGTCGCCATTCCTGTAGTTGACTCCATCGGCCGACTTGTCGGTCGAATCACGATCGACGACGTGGTTGACGTGATCCGGGAAGAAGCAGAAAAAGACTACCAGATGATGTCCGGTATCTCGCAGGACGTGGAATCTTCCGACACGATCTGGGACCAGACCAAAGCACGTCTTCCGTGGCTGATCATCGGTTTATTCGGAGGAATGCTTGCAGCCTATATGATTTCTTTCTACGAGGCAGACATTGCCTTATTCCCAGCAACAGCCATGTTCATTCCTGTTATCACCGCTATGGGGGGAAACGTGGGTATCCAGTCTTCCGCCATCGTGGTAAAAGGACTTGCCTCCAACACCCTGACATCAAAAAACATATTACAGAGTATTTCAAAAGAAATTTCATGTGCGGTCATAAATGCCTGCATCTGTTCTTCCATCATTTTTATCCTATCCCTTTGTTTCAACCTAACATCACTTGCCATGCCCATCACGGTAACTATATCCTTATTTATCGTAATCATGTTCGCATCCATGTTCGGTACAGCATTCCCGTTGTTACTCAATAAACTAAAGATAGATCCGGCTCTAGCTACCGGACCGTTTATCACCCTAACGAACGACATCATCGGTTTGAACATTTATCTTTTCACGGGAAAGGCCATTCTAGGCTGGCTACTATAAGTAAAAACCGTGTCACAAATTGAACACGAATAATTACGGAAAAAATTGTTTAATTAAAAGAGTGTTGTTAACTTGCACCCCTCTTTCAAGAGGTTAGCTAATAATTAAATCATAAGAAATCAAAACAAAATAACTTGCTATGTATCAAGGAATCAAAACAGTGTCATTTGAAGAGGCTGTAAAAGTTGTAAAATCCGGAGACCGGATTCACATTCACAGTGTGGCTTGTGCCCCCCAAGGTCTAATTCAAGCTCTTTGCAACAGAGGACGTGCAGGAGAATTGAGAGACGTCAAGTTGCAACACTTGCACACGGAAGGTAGTGCCCCGTATGCAGAAGCAGAATTCGAAGGAATTTTCCTTTTGGAATCTTACTTCGTGGGGAGTAACGTGCGCAAACCGACCCAAGAAGGGTATGCTGATTACGTACCCGTTCATTTAAGTGAAACCCAGAAACTGATCAGAAGCGGTATTCACCCGGTTGATGTTGCCATGATCCAAGTTTGTCCCCCGGACAAGCATGGTTTTGTATCCATGGGAACCTCTGTTGATGCCACGTTAGCTGCCGTACAGAATGCGAAAACAGTTATTGGTGTTATCAACCCGAACGTTCCGAGAGCATGGGGAGATGCAATTATCAGATTATCTGACATTGACATTTTCTGCGAAGATAATACTCCACTTATCGAAGCTCATCCGGCAACGTTAACAGAACAGGATATCGCTATCGGTAAAAATGTAGCTTCCTTAATCGAGGATGGAGCTACCCTGCAAATGGGAATCGGAGCAATCCCCAATGCGGTACTTTCCCAATTAGGGAACCACAAAAACTTAGGTATTCACACGGAAATGTTTGCTGACGGAGTATTACCCTTGTATGAAAAAGGTGTTGTCAACAACATGAATAAGAAATTCGACAAAGGTAAGATCGTATCAACCTTCTTGATGGGATCAAAAAGAGTATATGACTTCATCGATGACAACCCAGGAGTAGCCATGATGGATGTAGGTTACACGAACGATCCGTTCATCATCGCACAACAACCGAAAATGACGGCTATCAACTCAGCCCTTTCCGTTGACATCACGGGTCAAGTCAACGCAGATTCTTTGGGTATTAAATTTTACAGTGGTAGTGGTGGTCAATTAGACTTCATCCGCGGAGCAGCAGCCAGCGAAGGAGGAAAACCGATTATTGCATTACCGGCTGTAACAAACAAAGGCGTGAGCAAAATTTGCCCGACTTTGTTAAACGGAGCCGGAGTTGTTACCACTCGTTTCGATGTACACTACATTGTTACGGAATTCGGTATCGCAGACCTTTATGGTAAAACCCTTCAGGAAAGAGCAAAGACTTTAATCAATATTGCTCATCCCGATCACCGAGAAACACTTGATAAAGCAGCATTCGAAAGATTTGGTAGTCACTACCACTTCATTTCAAAATAAAGATCGAAAGAGGAAGCAGTTTGCTTCCTCTTCTTTTTATTACTACATTTGTATAACCGTTACAGGTTTCCAATTGACATACTTTACTTAAACCTGTAACCTATAAATTTGTAATCTGAACTACCATGATGGACTGGAATAAATTATTATCATCGAGACGTTATCAACCGGGAAGTACTATCACCATGTTTCGCTCTCATGACCGATCACAATTTCAAAGAGACTACGATCGTTTAATCTTTTCCTCACCGTTTCGACGATTACAAAATAAAACTCAGGTATTCCCGTTACCGGGCAATATCTTTGTACATAACCGTCTAACTCATAGCCTAGAAGTAGCTAGCGTGGGACGTTCGCTAGGAAACAAGATTGCACAATTTGTTAAAACCAAAAAGGCATTGGAACACCCGGAAATCCTCGAAGAAATCGGAACCATTGTTAGTACGGCCTGTTTAGCTCACGATTTGGGGAATCCTCCTTTCGGACATTCCGGCGAAGAGGCTATTTCTTATTTTTTCACGGAAGGAGAAGGGCAATATTTGAAAAAACTCCTAACGGACGAGGAATGGGCTGACATCAGTCATTTCGAAGGTAACGCAAATGCTTTCCGATTATTAACCCATAGCTTTAACGGACGCAGGCCAGGTGGTTACACGATGACCTTTACCACTCTTGCATCCATTGTTAAATACCCATTTGAATCTAAAGCCTCTCTCAAAGGACATAAATACGGATTTTTCCAAAGTGAAAAAGAAATATACAAGGAAGTAGCCGAAGAACTTGGTATTATCCAACTTAACTCAAAACCTTTGCAATACGTCCGCCATCCACTCGTTTATCTGGTTGAAGCTGCCGACGATATTTGCTATCAGATCATGGATATTGAAGACTCTCACAAGCTAAAAATTCTATCCTATGATGAAACTACCCGGATACTTCTTAACTTCTACGACAAAGATACAGACAAGGAAGATTTAAAGACGATCTCCAGAACCTTCAAAATTGTCACGGACAAAAACGAATGTATCGCATTTCTACGTGCAGGTATTATTAATAAATTAATCAATGCCTGTGCAGACATCTTTTGCCAAAACTACGAGGCAATCATGAACGGAACCTTTCAAGGCAGCTTGATACATCACTTAACAGGCACCAATAAACAAGCCTATGAAACCTGTACCGAATTAGCCTATTCCCGGATTTATCACACGAATATCGTTACACAAATACAGATTGCAGGTTTCAAAATCCTTGCCACCATATTAAAAGAATATATTGATGCTGTTCTGAAACCAGAAACCTATTATGCCCGGAATATTCTATCCGTTATGCCAGAACAATACAAAGTTCATCAAGATGATTCCATTTACACGAAAATACAAACGGTAACGGATTACGTCTCAGGAATGACGGATTCTTACGCTTTAAATTTATACCGCAAAATAAAAGGTATCGAGTTACCAGAAATCAGATAAATTGCCTTCGGCAGATAGTGTTTCAAAAAGTGTGTAAATTCCTTCTTTTCTCATGACTGCAAAATTATAAATAGTTCAATAAAATAATCTTGATTCTAAAAAATTATAAATAGGATATTTATAAATATCTGCATTTTGGGCTACCGTTCCCATTAGGAGAATAACGGCTTGGGGGTTTGGCATGGCGCCCCTCATGTTGATGACCCTCTTGTAATCCCTGTTCAGCCTTTCGATCCAGTTTGTGGTGTAAATCATCCCCCTGATTTCCCTCTCGTACTTGAAGTAGGTGAAATAGAACCTGTACCTGTCGTGGCAATATCTTTTCAAAACGGGATAACTTTTCTGCCACCTGGCAATAAACTCTTTAAATTTTTCGAAAGCCTTTTCCGGGGAGATCTCCCACTGGTCGGGAGCGCAAACCTGCTTGAGTTCTTCCATGACCTGTTTCTTGTCCCTGGGCTTGACTTTCCCAGCTATATTCCTCTTCAGGTGCACGGTACATAATTGTAAATCTGCTTTTGGAAAGGTTTCTGCCAGCACGTTTTCAATACCGGGCAATCCATCACACACCAGGAGATCAATCACGGCCACGCCTCTTTCCTTGAGGTCTTCAAACACGTCCTTCCAGTTCGTGGCACTTTCCGTGGGGAAATTCACCACGGCCAGCACCTCGCGGGTTCGGTCTTCTTTCACCCCCAAAACCGTGTAGTAAGCCTCGTTGGAAACGGAATCATCACGACGGGTGAGGACATAGGTGGCATCGATGTAAATTATCGGGTAACGATTATCCAGTTCACGACCTAGCCAGGCATTTACATCCTCGCGGGCCGTGTTCAACAAGCGGCTAACCTGGCTTTTACTGTAATGTTTGCCGTAAAATTGCTCGTAAATTTTACCCACCTGTTCCGTGGTTAAACCGCTGCAATAAAGGCTACTCACTAGCTTTTGAGCCTCTTCTTCCTGGTCTTTTAGCACCCCCAGTAACATCGGGTAAAAATGGTTGTTACGACTACGCGGGACCCGAAGCTCGAAGACCTTACCGCCATGACATACTCGACGACCACGAAAACCGTTACTCACGTCACCACGTGTCTCGTTATGAAGATCACGTTCCGATAACATTAAACTCTCTAAACCTTGTTTAACCAAGCCTTGTAAACCTAGTTCACCGTTTGTGATTTCGGAAATTATTTCCGAGATTTGTTCATGTGTAAATTCCATAATTATTCATTTTTGAAAATTGCATTACAAAAATAATCAATTCGGAATTTACACACTTTTTGAAACACTATCCATATTTGCTTACATCATTGCTTACATGAGGGGGTAAAAACCATGAAAATGGCCTGAAATGAAAAAAGCACCTACAATCGTAAGTGCTTTAAAATGAGAGCGGAAAACGGGACTCAAACTTTGATGTTAATATATTAGAGTAGAGGGATTTAAAAGTGATTTGAGATTTACTTACACCTCAAGTTATACCTGTGCTTGGTTAAACAATATTTTTCTTGCAAGCAATATCCTCTTTATTTCCTATCATAATAGAGAAGCAGAGGAGATATAAGTATTATGTTATAGTGTTCATTATCTAATTATTTAGGTATTAATTACTCTTTTATTCAAGTCTATGCTCCACTTATGCTTTTTGAGAAAATCTACTCCTAATATGGCAGATATTTGTTTTTTAGAAGTACCAATGGATTGACTTTGGTTAATGTAAAATAGTTCAGAGTAAAGGTGTCCTTCATACTCAAAATTGAACTTGATAGCCTTACACTTTCTTTGTTTATTATCACTACACTTAACCACTTTATAACCTACTTCCTCATACACATCTTTAAAATGGTAAGTTTTTAAATGTTTTGGAAGTATAGGAAAGGCATCTTTACTTTCTTTAATCAACTTCATAACATTCATTTGGTTGGTTTGATATTCTTCTTTTGTTGCAGGATACTCTTCTTTAAAGAAGTTCAAGAAGTCAGGGTTAATGAAGTTGTGCATTATCTTGTTGTCAAGAAGGAATGTGAAGCCAAAACCTCTTACTTGGATGAATATATAATTAGATTGCATGTCAAAAATTGTCAGAAAAGAACATTATAGAATATACTCCTGCCTTATTTACTTTAACATAGAATTTCTCAAAGTAATAAGTTCTATTCATATATTCATCTTCTGGAGTAAAATCACCTACCACATTGGTGGGGCTACAATCCAGTAATAAGCTATCCAATTTAAGAAACTCATCATAAACAAAAGGAAGATTATATCCCTCGTAAATAATGGAATCATTTCTGATAAAAAGGTCTGTGGTCAATATATAGTTATCTCCAGTCTCATTTTTGATTAATCTTGAATACATATCAATACTATTGTCATGGTGAGGAGTCTTTTTAAAGTGTGACTTGTATTTGTAGGTTGACCATTTTTGATTGACAATGGTTCCTACCTTTACAGCAATATTATCAATAGTTTGTTCCTTAGATTGTTTTGTTGTGCAAGAAAATAATATACAGCACAATAATAGTATTGATAACTTATCTCTTTTCATCATATATATTGCATTTATTAAAATCAATAATCCATTTATTTTCTATAAGGAATTGTATATTTCTTATATGTATTAGGCAGTCCGTATTTTTTCAAAATGCCTTCAATTTCTTCATCAGACATAATCCCGTCTGTACTGTAACTTAAAACAACATTGTTAAATTTTGCTTTGCTAATTAATTCTTCAAAGGCATCGTGAACTTGTGATTTAATACAAAATGGAGATTTTTGCTCAGCATATGGTCTCATTCCTGTAACGCCTTTAATTTCAGGATAATCATATTTAGATATTGTTTCAAGCAAATGATAATTCGGTGCATATTGTCTCTCATTATACGGAGGGTCAATATATATGATATTGCCTTCAATTTCCGTAATAAGTTTCAATGCGTCCTTGTTATAGCACTTATTATTTCTGCCATTATCCAATACATTTAATCTTAATAATTCTAATTCTTTATGGCTTCTCTTATCCCATTGTTTGAGATATGCGCCATATGTGCCAGTAGTATTTGAAACGGAGGGAACACCTTCTATCAAAGTTGCCAACAAATAATAGTATTCTAATTCAGTTAGAAGATTCGCCTTTTTCCAAGCTTCAATTGTATTACGAATAAAGTCTATTCTCACTGCATTTTTATTTGAAAAATACATCCTCTCACAATCATCGTGAGGTGTATAATTTTTTGCAATGAAATATTTATCGTCGTTATAATTAAAAGTTGTAATCTTTGTATCTTCCAAAAAAGATATCGGGTCTAAAATACCTATTTGCTGTAGAGAATTAAAATCAGGAGTTTTGTTATTTTCAATCGTAGCTTTTTGAATTACATACGAAAAATACAATGCATCATTTGAAATGATTTCATATTGAGGCTTAAAATGCTGTGCCACCGAACTCGTTCCCGAAAAAATGTCGCAAAAAACGCCTCCTGTATTTTGCACATTTTCATTAATCACAGCTTCAATGTTATTCAGTAAATTAACTTTGCTACCTATAAATCTCATAGTTTCACATCCTATAACATCCTTGTGTATAGTTTATCATAAATCTGATAAAATTCAAGTCTCTTTTTCAAATTTAATTTGATTTACACAAAAGAATTTGCATAGGTCTTGACAATTTTTTAATATCCGGTACAATTATAATACAAACCAAATAACATGTACATAAGTCTTATGAAACACATATCGCGAATTGTGAGGAATGTAATCATAAGACTTATTTTTCCCTCTGCTGTAATGATGCAGAGCAATATTAAAGCTATCAGCAGAAAGGAACTGACGATAAATATGGATGTTATTACGAAATGCTATCCCGTAGGGATAGGCAAGCATATTGTTTGTATAGACGCCGACCGCAAAGCGGACGCCGCCATACAAACAGTTTGTCGGGGCGAACCCCGAACCCCAATTAAATTTACCGTGGTGTGTTCCACAGAATGAGAGGTATTAACTAAAACAGACAACAAAACGAAAATGGTAGCGATGCGTTTTCGTGAGAGCGATTATGCTACTATCAAGAAAAAATCAAATAAAGCAAATATGAACTTCACCGAGTTTGTAACTGCTTCGGCGTTAAATAAGCCGATAACCGTAATTGACGGACTTGACGATGTTCTGAAAGAGCAGAAAGCTATCGGGCGAAATCTTAATCAGTTGACAACACTCTGCAATATGGGCAAAATCGTCTATCCCGACCTAACCGAATTGATCCAGCAATACGGCGAGGTGTACGGCAAAATCAGCGATCTTGTGGGGAGGTGCGGATAGTGGCAACCTTTATTGCAATCCTCGAAAAAACGCAGAATGCGACCGCTATGAAACGAGTCATAGATTATGTGATACAGGATAAGAAAACCATATATGACGGCATAAAACTTGTCGGCGGTCAGAATTGTGTTCCCGAATCAGCTTATCAAGAATTTATGGCAACCAAACATCAATACGGCAAAGCCACCGGCGTGTTCTTTAAACAGTATGTGCAGTCTTTCAAACCAGACTGCGGTACAACTCCGCAGATGATACACCAAATCGGATTGGAAACCGCAAAAGTGTTTGACGGCTATGAGGTGCTTGTGGCAACACACATTGACCGTGACCATTGGCATAATCATTTTGTCGTAAATTCCGTAAGCTGTGAAACAGGCTTAAAAATCCAAATCAATGAAAAAGGCTTGGAAGAATTACGGCACAAGTCGGACGAAATCTGTCAGCAGTTTGGGTTGGAAATTCTTGCTCCGTATCAAAAACCGAAACAGCGGTCTTTGAATCAGCGAGAATACCGAGCAGCCTTGCGTGGTAACAGCAAAAAACTAAAGCTGACAAACGCCATTGATTATGTGGTTGCTATGAGCCGAACGAAACAGCA
>ERZ835051.2064-NODE-2064-length-18970-cov-3.587153_pt1 | contig 18970 bp, 13 predicted proteins | sample MGYA00519575_ERZ835051 | MGnify/ENA primary metagenome ERZ835051 (study PRJEB31850, sample SAMEA3708769) | human gut metagenome | biome: human gut; feature: human-associated habitat; material: faeces | place: China | collected 2014 ... | reverse complement strand
TGAAAAATTTATCGTTTAGTGCTTCTGTAAGTAATCCGTTTATAATTGTTAGTAAAGAATTTAAAGGGATGGACCCGGAAGTTGCAACTGGTTCACAACCAATATCTCGTACGTATTCATTTGGTATTAATGTTAGTTTATAATGATAGACGATATGAAAAGTTTTTTTTATTGTTTGATTTTTATGGCTCTTAGCATCGGAATAATGGGATGTGGTGATTTTTTGGAAGAGTCTAGTCAAGATGAAGTACGCCCAAGTACAGTTTCAGATTTAGAACAATTATTATTAGGAGAGGGATATCTGAGAACCGATTGTATATATCCTTATTTAGAGCTTTTGACAGATAATGTACAAAATGCTTATAGTGACAATGAAAGCCATGTTACCGTATTGCAGCAAGGATTGCCTGTATTTACATGGGATGTTGATATGTTTGATAAGATGGAAGAGTTGTATACGACTGGAATAGATACTTGGGAAAAATTGTATTCCAAAATAAAAGGATGCAATGTTGTACTTGATATGCTGGATGATGTTACTGGAGATGAGAATGAAAAATTGAATCAGAGAGGTCAGGCATTGGCTTTAAGGGGATATTATTATTTTTTGTTGATAAATACGTTTGCACAGCCATATAATAAAAAAGGGATTGATCTAAATACAGCATTGGGAGTTCCTTTGATTGTGAGTTCTGCAGTAAAAGATGAATTCCCAGCAAGAGAGAGTATTGCAAAAGTATATCAACAAATTGAACGTGACTTGTTAGAAGCTGTGGATTTGATGGATAAATATGGGCAGAATAATATACAATACAAAGTTACCCCTTTATTCGTTTATAATTTGCTGTCACGTATGTATCTTTATATGGAAAATTGGGAGGGGGCTTGGAACATGGCTAATAATGTCATAGAATCCGGTAGATTCCAGTTACTGCAGGGTGATGATTATTCCATTTATTCCCAGTTTGTGCCAGAAGAAAATTCAGAAACTATTTTTGCGGTTCGCCGTACAAAGCTGAAAGATGATGGAGGATATGGAAGAATGGGAGGCTTGTATGTTCGTGTGAATAGCAGCGGCTGGGAGGAAATGTATGCTTCTTCTCGTTATCTGGAATTACTTGAACTTCATGTGGATAAAAGTGGATTTCCTGTAGATTTACGTAGTAACTTTATTACTAAAAGGTATGTGGAGGATGGTTCAAATACAGACTTGTATCCTGTAACAGGTAATCCTAACGGGAGTTATAAGGACTGGACATTTGCCTATGCCGTTAAGTCATCAGGAAACAATGCCAATTATGAATATCGCCAAATAACTGTTAGCAAACAAGCAGATGGCAGTTATAGGATGAGTGACACGGATGCGTCCTCCTTTCAGAGTGCTGTAGTTCAGACTGAATCCTATAACTTGGGAACACGTTATTACGTAGTAGCAAACGATGGTACCAAATACATCGGCCGTATTGAGCCGAGAGTCTATGATGCTAAGACGCTTCGGCAGAAAGAAACTCAGTTCTTGGTGTATGCTATTAATAAGTGTTCCTATCAAGAACAATATTACCATTTATGGTCTCCGGTCATTTCACGATTGGCTGAAATGTATCTCATACGTGCAGAAGCTAATTTCGAAAAAGGTGGTGATGATGAACAGACGTTGGCTGACGTGAATGTTCTTCGTCGCAGGGCCGGAATCCCGGAATGGACACTTGATAATATAAAGACAGCAGAAAACGGCCAGCCAAAAGATATTCATAAAATTATCGAAGAAGAACGTATGTTGGAGTTTGCATGGGAGGGATTGCGCCGATTTGACGTATTCCGTTGGCGTCAAACATTGGATCGGAGGTATCCGGGTGGCCATACTTTGAAGCAAGGTGACCGTTATTTGGAAATCCCTTACAATTCACCTTCTGTGTGTGAATTTATTCCACAGGCTCAGTATGATGCATACCCTTATAAGTTGGAACAGAACCCATGATAGAAGAATCAGTTTAGTAACTTTAAAATAGATATACAGATGAAAAATTTATCATATTTAGTATTGTTTTTTTTATCGGTAATCATGTTCGGATGTGCCGAAACAGAACAGCCCTATGTAGGCTATATTGTTGTTGAGCGTGTAGTGGTAGATGCGGCTGCAAATTCAACCGCTACTGTTACGGCAGATACAGATATTTCTTCTCCGATTCTTTTGGAAGTAGATGAGGATGGAGCGGAATGGTGTACTGTTTCTGCCAACGGTAAAGAGATAACTGTCACCGCTACTACAGCCAATACCGGAGAGACTTCTAGGACTGCGACGGTTTATGTAAAATGCGGATACCGTGAAACGGAGTTCACCGTTTTGCAAAAATATGAAGGTCAGACCACTGTTGCTTGTTTTAAAGCTTATGGTGAGATTTAAAGCCACAATTTAGGCTAACCTTATTTACTAAATCGTTTGTAGAGGTGTGTCAAAATAAAGATTTAGAACTGTGTTCTTTTATCAGTTTTGACACACCTCCTTTTTATTGGTAATGATACAAAGTATGGATTGATACTATAGGCAGATAACGATGTATGATTCATCCCAGGCCTGCGTACAGTAGCATCAGCAATGTAAAAGGATGATTCTGTTTCTGGGTGTCTGATGTTTTAATCTGATGGATGAAAGTTGTTTTGTTCTAAATATTGCTTAAAATGATGTTAATGTAATCTACCTTTTATTACCTTTGTGCCCAAACGATGGAAAACGTAGTCCGGTTGCGAATTGTAATCGGCGTTATATATCTAACCTCTAAATTTAAAGTCAAAAGAATGAACGACCTGTTTAGTAATCTGGGAAAGTGGAAAACGGTGCCATTTGCTTTTGCAATGCTTTTCCCGGCTCCCTATCTGGCAATGCAGGCTGTGGGTGGAGAAAAGGACGGCGTTGCAGTGGTGCAGCAAGTCCCCTCTGTCATCAGTGTTGTGAAAATTAATCCGACAACAGTCGAAGTCTTGTTCTCCAATCAACAGCGCATGACGCTTGATTTTTATGGAGACAACATTTTCCGTGTATTTCAAGACAACAACGGAGGCATACTTCGTGACCCCGAAGCAAAACCGGAAGCAAAAATCCTGGTGAGCCGGCCCCGTAAGGATTTGACGCAATTAGCCGTTAAGGATGATGCCGGTTCTATATCTGTCTCTACCGGTAAGGTGAAGGTGGAAATGGATAAGAAAACCGCTTTGATGAAAGTCACCAATCTGCAGACGGGAACCGTTGTGCTGGAAGAAGCTAAGCCTGCCATTTTTGATAAAGAAAGAGTCACTCTGCAGTGGAAGGAACATCCACAGGAATACTTCTATGGCGGGGGCGTGCAGAACGGACGGTTCTCGCACAAGGGGAAAGCCATCTCTATTGAAAACCAGAATAGCTGGACGGACGGTGGAGTAGCCTCTCCCAATCCGTATTATTGGTCAACAAACGGATACGGTATAATGTGGCACACTTTTAAAAGAGGTGTCTATGACTTCGGACGTGAGGAAAAAGGCATCGTGAAGTTGTCCCATCAGACCAATTATCTGGATATCTTCATTATGGTAAATGAGGGTGCCGTACCTTTGTTGAATGATTACTATCAACTGACAGGCCATCCTGTACTGATACCGAAGTTCGGTTTTTATCAGGGGCATTTGAATGCTTATAACCGTGACTATTGGAAAGAAGATGAAAATGGTATCTTGTTTGAGGACGGAAAGCGTTATAAGGAAAGCCAGAAAGACAATGGCGGTATCAAAGAATCGCTGAACGGGGAAAAGAATAATTATCAGTTCTCTGCACGCGCTGTGATAGACCGTTATAAAAATCATGATATGCCTTTGGGCTGGTTGTTGCCCAATGATGGTTATGGAGCCGGCTACGGCCAGACGGAGACCTTGGACGGTAATATCCGCAATTTGAAGGACCTGACGGACTATGCCCACAAAAACGGTGTGGAAATAGGTCTGTGGACACAGTCGGACCTGCATCCCAAAGAAGGTATCAGTGCCCTGTTGCAACGTGATATCGTCAAGGAAGTGCGTGACGCAGGTGTACGTGTGCTGAAAACCGATGTTGCCTGGGTAGGAGCCGGATATTCTTTCGGACTGAACGGCATTACGGACGTGGCGCAGATTATGACATATTATGGCAACGATGCCCGTCCTTTCATCATCTCCCTGGACGGTTGGGCCGGTACACAGCGCTATGCCGGTATCTGGTCGGGCGACCAGACCGGAGGGACATGGGAATATATCCGTTTCCATATCCCTACCTATATCGGTTCGGGGTTGTCGGGTAATCCCAATATATGCTCAGACATGGATGGTATTTTCGGAGGAAAGAATCCGGTGGTGAATACCCGTGATTTCCAATGGAAGACCTTTACTCCCATGCAGCTGAATATGGACGGGTGGGGAGCTAACGAGAAATATCCCCATGCCCTTGGCGAACCGGCTACTTCCATCAATCGTTGGTATCTGAAGTTGAAATCGGAAATCATGCCATACGCCTACAGTATCGCCAAGGAATCTGTGGATGGATTACCTATGATCCGTGCCATGTTCCTGGAATACCCCAATGCTTATACTTTGGGCAAAGCCACACAGTATCAGTTCCTCTATGGCCCGTACTTCCTGGTGGCTCCTGTTTATCAGGCAACCAAGGCCGATGAACAAGGCAATGATATCCGTAACGGCATCTATCTGCCTGAGGGTGAATGGGTAGATTACTTCTCCGGCGAGATGTATCAAGGTGGACGCATCATCAATAGCTATGCCGCACCGCTTTGGAAGTTGCCTGTATTCGTGAAGAACGGAGCTATTATTCCCATGACGTCCCCCAATAACAACGTCAGCGAAACAGCCAAGAATCTGCGTATATACGAACTCTATCCTTATGGACAGAGCTCATTTACCGAATATGATGATGACGGTACAACTGAAGAATATCGTTCGGGTAAGGGGGTAAGTACCTTGATTGAATCGGTTGCCGGTGAGAAAGGGGATGTGACGGTTACCGTTTATCCGGCCCGGGGGGACTTCAAGGGTTTTGTGAAAGAAAAAGCCACTGAATTCAGAGTCAATGTAACCGAGAAACCTAAAAAGGTTCTGGCAACTGTCGGAAAGAGCAAGGTCAAACTTGTGGAAGCAGGCAGCATGGATGAATTCCTTCAGAAAGAGAATGTCTATTTCTACGATGCCAAGCCTGACTTGAACAAGTTTGCCACCAAAGGCAGCGAGTTTGAGAAAGAGGTGATTACGAAAAATCCCCAGCTGCTTGTCAAGTTGGCCGCTACTGACATCACTGCCAACCGGACAACCTTGAAGATAAATGGTTTTGTATTTGCTCCGGCTGATAGCCACAAGGTGACTTCAGGTCCGCTGGTTGCCCCGAAAGCACAGGTTGCCGAAGAGAATACCGCAGCTTATACCTTGAAGCCCACTTGGAACAAGGTAGATAATGCCGACTATTATGAAATAGAGTTTGATGGCATGAACTATAGTACCATTAAGGATACGGAACTGCTGTTCGAAGGGTTGAGCGTAGAAACCGCTTACGACTTCAAGATACGTGCCGTGAACAAAGATGGATACTCTGACTGGGCAGCTTTCAGCGCCACTACCAAGAAAGATCCTCTGGAATTTGCCATACATGGAATCGTTGGTGAGACAACCGCCGCCAACCAGGGCCGTTCGCTCCGCCGTCTGTTCGACTTCGAAGAAGGAGAGTTGTGGCATACCAAGTATAATGAAAAGGCAGTGCCGTTTGATTTGATTATGGATTTGAAGTCTATCAATCAAGTTGAGAAGTTCCATTATCTCCCGCGTGAGAATGCTGGCAACGGAACAATCCTGAAAGGTACAGTCTATTACAGCATGGATAAGGAGAACTGGACCGAAGCCGGAGCGTTTGACTGGAAGCGTGACGGTGAAGTGAAGATATTTACGTTTGCGCAGGCACCGACCGCCCGTTATATCAAGATGAGCATAACTGAAGCTGTAGGCAACTATGGTTCGGGTCGGGAGATATATGTATTCAAAGTTCCGGGAACGGAAAGTTACCTGCCCGGTGATATCAACAATGACAAGCTGGTTGATGAGAATGACTTGACGTCTTACACCAACTATACCGGTCTGCGCCGTGGTGATGCTGATTTTGAAGGATACATCAGCAATGGAGACTTGAACCGTAACGGGCTGATAGATGCTTACGACATTTCAGTCGTAGCTACACAGCTTGATGGAGGTGCCGATGGTGCCAAAGGCGAAAAGGCCGAAGGAAACATCAGCATCAGCACCCCTAAGCGCGCTTATGCCAAAGACGAGGTGGTTGAGATATTGGTGAAAGGTTCCGGACTGCGTTATGTAAATGCACTCAGCTTTGCTTTGCCCTACAATCCTGCCGATTATGAATTTGTAGGGGTACAGCCTCTGGGCATGAAGGGAATGGAGAATCTGACCAATGACAGACTCCATACCAACGGTATCAAGTCTCTGTATCCTACGTTTGTGAACATCGGGGAGCGTGAAGCCCTCGAAGGAGACAGTGACCTGTTTGTCATCAAGCTTAAGGCAAGACGGAATGTGAAATTCGATCTGAAAGTGGCTGACGGCTTCTTGGTAGACAAACTGTTGGGTGTACATAAGTTCTAAAATAATGTTACTCATTTGCTCCGTATATATGGTTTGTGTACCTTTGCGGAGTGAATGAGTACACTCTATAATTAATCTTAATTTTAAATTAACAAAACCATGAAAAAAATTGGACTCTTGGTGTTGAGTTTATGTTTCGCTTTTGGCGCATGTTCAACACAGACTGCCACTACTGTGCAGACAACAGAAAAAGGCACACAGTGGGAATGGAAAAATGGAACAATTGTCGTGCAGACTCCGGAACGTCCTGCCGGACAAAAAAGTGTATTGGGGCTGACTGTTCCTAAGATGGAGGTCGTACGTGTAGGATTCGTCGGCTTGGGTATGCGCGGACCGGGTGCGGTAGCCCGCTTTACTTATATCCCCGGGACACAGATTGTAGCCCTCTGCGATTATGAGCAGGAACGTGCCGAAAGATGCCAGAAGTATCTTGAGAAGGCTTCTCTGCCTAAGGCTGCCGTTTATTCCGGTGCTACGGGGTATGAAGAGCTCTGCAAACGTGATGATATCGACTTGGTTTATATTGCCGCCGATTGGCTTCATCATTTCCCCGTAGCCAAATGCGCTTTGGAGAATGGCAAGCACGTGGCTATTGAGGTACCTTCTGCCATGAACCTGCAGGAGTGCTGGGATCTGATCAACTTGAGTGAGGCAAACCGCAAGCACTGTATGATTCTTGAAAATTGCTGCTATGACTGGTTTGAGATGAATACCTTGAATATGGCTCAGCAGGGAGTTTTCGGTGAGGTTATCCGTGCACAGGGTGCCTACATCCACAACTTGGAGCCTTTCTGGGATTATTATTGGAAGAACGGTGAGGGCGACAAACTGGGCTGGCGTCTGGATTACAACATGAAGCATCGTGGTGATGTGTATGCTACCCACGGCCTTGGCCCTGTGGCACAGGCTCTTGATATCCACCGTGGTGACCGCGTGACCACACTGGTTGCCATGGATACGAAGTCCGTAGTAGGTAAGGCATTGGTAGAAGACCGTACGGATTCAACCTGCAACAACTTCCGTAACGGTGACCACACTACCACTTTATTGCGTACAGCCAACGGTAAGGTGATCGAAATCCAGCATAATGTAATGACTCCGCAACCTTACAACCGTCTGTACCAGCTTACCGGTACCAAAGGTTTTGCCAACAAGTATCCTGTGGAAGGCTATGCATTGGATGCCAAGCAGCTCAGTGCTTCGGGCGTGCAGCCTAAGGTTGACGACTTGAGCTCACACGGTTTCCTTCCTGATGCCGAAATGAAAGCTCTTGTAGAGAAATACCAGCATCCTATCTTGAAGAAATATGGTGAGATGGCTAAGGAAGTCGGTGGCCATGGTGGTATGGACTTTATCATGGACAGCCGTCTGGTATATTGCTTGCAGAACGGTCTTCCTTTGGATATGGATGTTTATGACCTTGCCGAATGGTGCTGTCTGGCAGAGTTGGGTGAACTTTCTATGGATAACGGTTGCGCTGCCGTTGAATTCCCCGACTTTACCCGTGGCGAATGGAATGTGGTAAAGGGCTATAAGCATGCTTATGCTGCTCCTGAAGAGGAAGCTGCCACTGCCAAGAAGGCTGCTGAATTTACAGCTAAGCTGAAAGAGCAGGGAGCTAAGGAATGGGCTGCTGAAAAGAAATAATAACAGGCAGATTTATTTTTAGGGCACGGGTCACGTGAGGGTTACGGATGAATTTTGTTCTCCGTAAATTCCGCGTAACCCGTGCCTCTTTTTGTCTTGTTTTATAAACATCACTATAGAGAGCACAAAATGAAATACCTATTGCAACAATAACTAGTGTGTTATTCAATGTTACTTTATTTCTGACAAATAGGTGGCTAATGAAATTTTTGCTTCTTTGATATCAACTTTATAGCGTATAATATAATCAGAAAAATGATAGACGCTATAAAGGTTGTTGCAATAGTGGCAATCCTTCAGAGAAGAGTTTGAAACAAAGAAATGTTACAAAGAAAATAACAACTTCGACAAAAATATTCTTTTTAATACTCATAATTTTTAAGTTTGATTGATATTAGAAAAAGATTTGTCCAACGGCATTTGCCGCAGAACCTCCAACTCCACCTCCAACGGCTCCTGCCGCCCATCCAGGAACTGTAAGTGTACCCATGGAAACGCTCCCTCCGGCAATAGCCCCTCCAATTCCACCAGAAATAGTTCCTTCAACATCGCTTTGCCACATATTGCTCCAAGAAAATACTCTTGTTTGAATGTGGTCGGAACCTGATAGTTCTTCCCACTTGGAAAGATTCTCAGTCCAATATTCGTATGAACCGTATGCCACAGCGCTGGCAATGTATATAATTTGCCTTTCGTTGTAGTCCAAGTTTTCATCCTTTTCCATTTTCAAAATAATTTTTTCAATATTACTTTGAAATCCACATACGTCAATTTCAGGAGCACTTAATATCATATTTATATACTTCTTTTGTGTATCATTATATTGGCTTAATTTTTCTTCAAAAAGCTCTTGTGTATTTATTCTTGTTGAAGGGTTATGACATTGATAGTAAGACGATATTATAGGAAAACTCACTTGGTTTATTTCTTTAGAATATTGCTTGAAATTCATTGTCTCAGTTATATTTGCAAACTCGGAAATGGAACGGGCCAGGAAATCTTCTGTGATAATACTTCTCAAGTCGGTTTTGCTCCGGGTTTTAAGCTTTTCAGATTGCTCTTTTATAGCATCATAGATATAATCAAGATTCTCATTATGGTATATACCTATAATTTTGTAGGACGGGAAAGCTGTATTCTCTTCTATCCTATTATTCTCTTCATCGGAAGAACATGATGATATTATCAAAGAAAATGTCATTGTCAGCAGGGACAAAAATAAACTAAACTTTTTCATAATGACTATGTTTTAAATGTGTATTTATCAAAAATAATAATAGTTGGTATTCATGAACTTTCATTTACTTAACCATCGTTGATTGTTTGATAATTCAAGTTTCGAAAGTTGCCTTTGAGGCATCAAATCATGTTCCGATTCTATCAATGCTTAACGCAAGAAATATTGTTATTAACAGGTTGCTGTGTTCTCTGTATAAAGAAATATAATCTTCAGACTTGCCACTCTTATTTCTTTCAAAAGTGATATTTGATATCGCAAATATAGACAAGAATTTTTGTAGATTACGTTATCCTAATGTTAGTCTTATGTCAAATTTGCAATTTGTCTTTGTTCTGTTAGAGTTCTGTTTGTGTTACGTTAAACTTACGCTTTGATGTCTCGCTTTCTTCTTTAACAGAGTAGGGGCAGAAATCTAAGTGGTTTCTGTGGATACTTTGGTTTGTACAATGTCTTGCTGCTTCTCATAGTCTTTTTTTTGTTTGTGGGTGCAAAATTAAGAACTTCGTTTGAGGGTTAATGTTAGAGCTATGTTAGTTCTATGTTAAAGTTACGGTATTTAAGGTTCGTTGGTGTGATTAAATAATGAAACAAATACAGTGAAATTGCGCAAGTATCTGCAAGACGATCCCCAAATCGTCGTTAAGACCGTTAGGGGAGTGGGAGTGATGTTGGTGGCGGAGGAATGAGGGTACAGTTATATTGCCAAACTTTTTTTCCGCTTTCTATATTCCTCGATCACATGTTGCCTGCTTTTCAGTATCTGCCACCGATATACCAGACAGGTAGTGATGAAATAAACCCCTGTCTGTATCCATAAAGCCCGGTATTCAAAAGATACTTCATTGAGGGTGGCACCCATGCTGTTGATACGGACGTATCCGTTGATGCCGAATGTAGAGGGAAAAATGTAAGAGAAATATCTCCAGAATGCCGGCATGGCTGAGCCCGGCCAGGAAATTCCGGAAAGGAACAGCAAGGGGACAGAGGTGAACACAAACAGCAGCATGCAGGTCTCACGGTTGCGGATGGCGATGGAAGCTGTCATGGCAAAGAAAATGCAGGCGGCCAGATAGGGCAGGGTGAACAATGTCAATACTCCGGGGATAGCTATCCGGTTGAGGCTGAATAGATATGGAACTACGCATAGGATGTAGACGGCCACCAGGGAATACACCATAAAGTAACTCAGCCCCTTTCCCATGACAATACGTAATGTACCGTTGTAATGGCGGTTGATGGGTACTAAATCCTTGAAACGGTTTTGCTCGCGGGCGGTACCGACAGACAGTCCGATCCCTAACAACAAGGTCTGCTGGATGATCAGCATCAGTACGGCGGGTATCAGGAATGCGGCAAATCCGTTGGTAGGATTGAAGAGGGCGACGTCCTCATATTCTATAGGGTATGCGGTAATCTCATCCTGGCGGTTGGTGGTGTTGCCGGCACGTGCCATCTTGATTTCCGCGTTCATTTCCAATGAAACATTGGTATTGGCAGTCAGCAAGGCCTTGTAGTAAAGCAGGCCGCTCATGTCGCAGAAAAGACTGACTTGTGTCTGCTTGCCACGGGCTATGTCATCGCTGAAATGGGCGGGAACATAAATGATTCCGTATGCTTTCCGGTCTTTCAGCATCAGTTTGGCTTCTTCCATGTCGGCGCAATGGGCTATGATACTTACTTCCGGACCGGCATCTACTTTCCGGAGATATTCACGGCTCAGTGAGGAACGGGAATTATCTACAACTACGGTAGGCACCTCGTGTATTGTTTCGTTGGTGTAGATAAAGGCATATATCAGCGGATAGACCAGCGGGACCAGTACGAAGAATATGAGTACACCCTGGTCACGGAAGGTTGTGCGGAACTCCCGTTTCCAGATATAGAACAAGTCATATATACCTTGTACGACTTTCTGTTTGAACGTCAAGCTTTTCATCACGGTATGTATTTATAGTAAACCAACGCTTCTTTCAACCTGCGGGCTATGAGGAACGGAAGCATCATGAATATAAGCAACGCCACGTAGTTGACCCAGGAATAAATCATGGGATATCCGTTGAGGGCCTGATCTACGTAAATCAGGAAATAGTGGCGCAGCGGAAATAAATTGGCCAATGCCTGCAATACGGGATGCATGCCCATGGCGGGAAATGACAATCCGCACATGGAGAACGAAAGTACGCCCCATAATGATGCAAAACTCAATCCCAGGCGCAGAGTAGGCAGGGTGCCTATCATCAATACGCCCATGCCTTGAGAGGCCAGTACCAGGCAAAGGGTAGCAAGCAACATAGGCAGAATGCCGCTGTTGCAGGGAAAATGCAGATAACCGTACAAATATACGTTATAGAGGATTCCCATCAGAAAGAAGACGGCGGTGTGGGGCAGCAGTTTGCCGCCAAGTGATATCCAGATGGAATTGTTTCCCGTGCGCAGCCATTCGCGGGCGGTCCGGTCCTTGATCTCCACACCGATGGAATAAACGGTGACCATGAAGATAAGCAGCATCAGTACACCGGGCGCAAAAGTGTTGCACAGATACACGGAATAGTTCAGCCAGGGATTGTTGAGCGGATGGGTGTCGATGACAATCGGCTGGAGGAATGCCATAGCCTGGTCTTCGGTAGCACCTTTGGCATACAGGGAAGTACGTGCGGCGGCTCCGGAAGCAAGTTCGCTCATCATCTTCATGTCCTTGAATAATAAGGAACCGGCGATTAGCAGGGTATTGTTGGTATAGAAAGACAGCTTGGGCTGCCGTCCGGCCTGGACCTTGGCGGAAGTGCCTTGGGGGATGTAGTAGAAACCGTAAATTTCTCCCCTCTGCATGGCAGTCCGTGCTTCGCTGATGGTAGGATAGCGGGCGATGACGGCAGTCTGTTCAAAAGCATCCAAGTTGCGGGCCAGTTGCCGGGAGGTGGCGCTCATGTCTTGATCTACTACACCTACGGGCATGTCGGTAGGCAGCCCGGAATCCATTAGCGTGGTGAAAAACAGGTAGCAGAACAACGGTGCCACCACCATGCAGAACAGATAGAGCGGACGGGAGACGAGACGGCGGAATTCACGTCTCATCACATCAAGCAGTAGGCGATATTTGGATTTCATGTCTTGCCGCTATTTCTTCAATATGACGCTCATTCCCGGTCTTAGTCCCTCTGCCTTTTCCAGGGGAGAAGCCTTTACTTCGAAGGTCTTTAAGTCGAACTGGCCGGTCGTTTTGGTAGCTTTCCATGCGGCGTAAGTTCCGAGATCTTTCATGTAATATACTTTGAGGCGGATATTTTTGTCGAGTGCCGGAATAAAAGCCTCGAATTCTGTATTCATACCCAATCCCTGCAGCAGATCTTCACGCACATTGAATGTAACCCACATGTCCTCCAGGATGGCAATGTTCATGATGGGGGCACCTGTTCCTACCAACTCTCCCACTTTCGGGAAAATTTCGGATACCTCACCGGGAGCCTGGGCTATCAGGCAGGTCTCCTTGATATATGATTCAACTTCGGCGACAGCACCTTTGGCGCGTTCCACCAATGCTGCGGCCGCGGCTTTGTCTTCCCGTTCCGCACCGTTCTTTGCCATGTCATACTGAGCCTTGGCTGCTTTTTCTGTGGCTTTGGCCGCATCCCGTTGAGCGGTTATCTCATCCAGTTTCTGCGCGGACATGACACCCTGGTCGTGCAGGTTCCTGATGCGTTTGTAGGACTTTTCCGTAATCTCAAGACCTGCCCGGGCTTTCTGCCACATTTCGTAGGCGGCTTGTATCTGTTCTTGGCGGGCGCCTTTCAGTGCTTTCTCGTTTTGCGCCTGGGCGGCGGCCTCGGCGGCGCGCGCCTGATCCAGCTTGGCCTGTACATCCGGTGCCTCCAGGATGGCCAGTGTGTCTCCTGCCTGTACGCTTTGCCCTTCTTTTACACGAAATTCCAGGATTCGTCCCGGCACTTTGCTGGATACGCGATATTCCGTTACTTCTGCCTGTCCTTGCACAATTTCCGGACCTTTACGCAACAGGAAGAAACCGACAAGGGCCACTACGGCAATGACCCCTGTCAGTGTGAGGAATGCCAGCAGCATGTTACTGTTCTGTGATTTTGCCATTTTACCTTTTTATTTACGATTAGACGATTTACAATTTGGGGTTTGACTGCTCTTTTTACGGTTGAAGATTCTCTTCATCCTCCAACCGTAAATTCCCGGTTGCTTTCTTCAGGTAGATTTCCGTCAGTTTCACATCAATCTGAGCATCTATCTTTTCCGATTGGGCAGATAGCCAGGCCGTATGTGCTTCGAGTACGTTGCTTGCGGGAATCACGCCTTCTTCAAAGCCGAGAGTGGCATATCTGAGATTTTCGTCCGCCTTTTCCAGGTTCTTTTCCGCCATAATCAATTTCTTGGCAGCTTCATTTACTTTGAATGCAGACTGGCTGACCTGTAATTCTATCTTTTCCTTGGCGTCATCCAGTTGGTATCGGGCAATGCGGGCCTCGGACTTGGCGGCCTTTACTTTGTAGATACCCTCGCCCCAATGCCAGATGGGAACAGATACCATTACGCCGACATTCCACATGCCTTTGAATTTCTTCTCAAAACTATTGAATACCGAAGGGTTGGTCGCCATGTAACTGCCCATCAAGGCTACGGACGGAAGATATTCCGCACGGACTACATTTACTTTCTGTTTGTAGATTTGTGCGGCAAGTTCCAGACTGCGTACTTCCGGACGGGTGGCATATACGGCATCGATGTCGATATTCTCCGCAGGAACTATGCCGGGGGACAGGTCTTTTTCCTGTTCGTCCTTTAAAGTGATAGGGGAACTGAGTTCCAGCCCGCATAGTTGGCATAACAGCATTTTGGCAAGGCTCAAACCGTCGTTCACTTTGGTCAAGGTCATTTCCGCCTCGTTTACTTTTACTTTGATGGATAGCCCGTCTGCCTTTGTGGCGACTCCTTCGGCGATCATCTTGCCGATGTCACTGTCCAACTTTTGCAGAAGTTCCAGATAGCCTTCCGCTAATTTCTTTTTGTTGGCAAGGGACACTACTTGCCAATACGCCTGGTCTGTACTCAAGATAACTTCCTGCATGCCGCTCTTATGTTGCTGGCGTGCCAGCTCTTCGGCGTATCCGGTGATTTTATTGTAGGCACGTATCTTGCCGCCCATATAGAGGGGCTGTGTCAATGTAAGGGCTCCTGCATACATGTTGCGGGTATCTGTGCGGAAAGCATCGGCCAATGACTGTCCTGCTCCGTTGAGCGCTCCTACCAGACTCTGTCCCAAGGCCGGGAGTTGTCCTGCTATCTCGGGATGCAGCTGGGCTATAACTTGGGCGGCTTGTTGCAACGGTGCGCTGAGACTGGTGCCAAGACCGGACAAGGCTCCTTTCTGTGCGTCGCTCAATATGGACAATTCCTTTTGGCTGCGCATATAGCCGCCGTTTGCCGAAATATTGGGAAGATAACTCGTGAACGCCGCTTTTTTCTGATAGCGGGCAGCGTTGATTTTTTCCTGGCTTATCAGCAGTTCTTTGTTGTTGGAAATAGCTAATGTACGGCAACTATCCAAACTCAATGCTTCCTGTGCGGCCATAGGGAGGGCCAGACAAGACAACCAGATGAAACAGAAGAACTTTCTCATTGGGTATATACATTAATTATAGTAACATATCACTTGTTTATAGAACAACAATAATTGCATAAACAACGATGCAAATGTATTGGCTTTCCACGATACCGCAAAATAATTTAACCTGTTTTTTGAATATAATAAATGCCAAACGCTATACCGGTACTTGACAAGCGGGTCCGGTATAGCGTTTGGTTATGAGGTTGGAATGTGTCGGGGCGGGAATCTTTCCGGCGATTTAGTTCAGCGTGAATGACTGCGACCCGATCAGTGTGCCGTCTGCGAAGATATCTACACGGTAAGTGCCTGCATAGAGATACTCTTCTACATCCCAATACACGGTAACGGCCTGTTCTTCTCCGTTATATTCTATATATTTCTTGATGGAATATGCCAGGTCACGGTTTTCGTATGAGAAGGTATTGGAAGGACTCTTGGTCAGGACGTCGTTGTCCGGTTTGGTGATGCGGACGTAAAGGGTACGTTCACCGGTTTCGGCCGTGATGTTCTTGACGATGGTGAAATTGATCTTGAATTTCACTACGTCCTTCACCTTCTTGGCAACTTTACCACGTTTGTTGGCAGGCTGTATGGAGATGTTGGTAGCGTCCAGTTGTGCGGCGAGCGTTACGGTCTTGGTCAGGTTTTTCTTCTCCTCGGCGAGGTTGCTGATTTGCCGGGAAGCGGCATTGTATTTTTGGGTTACGTCGGCAATAACCTCTTTCTGGTAAGCGGTAAGGCGGTTCAGGGAATCAATCTGGTTGATGTAGCCTATCATGACTTTACGCAGCGATGCCAGTTCCTTCTTCAAACGGCGTATCTCGGTAGCATTGCTGGATTTTACGGTACGCAACTCTTCCAGCAGGCGCTGAGTCTTCAACTGTTCCTGTTCCAGCAATACGGACAGGGAATCATTGGAAACGGTCAGCTTCAATTCGTCATATTGTTTTGCGAAATCGGTGTACTGGTTTTCAAGGTCCTCCTTTTCCAGCTGGAATTCCTGGACAAGCTCATTGTTTGTCCTCTTCTCTGAAATCAGCAGGACGGTGACCCCTATCAACAATAAAATCAGCAGGGTGCCTGCTGCAATGAGAAGTGTATTTTTTTTAGTTGCCATCTTTTTGATTTTTAGAATTATGATTTTTGAAAGATTAAATGCCGACAGTCAATTCATTAAGTCTATTCTGCCGCAAAAATAAGCATTAATCGTTAATTGGACCTCTTCGTTTACATTAATTTTTGTAATTAAGTGCGGAGTTGCGTCTTTTGCAATATTGAGTTGTTCTCTTATTTAACTAAAATTATTATGGAAATATTTCTTTAATAACGAAGTTCGCTGTACTTTTGCATCATCTTTAAAGAACACTTATAAACAAAAAACTTTAAGAATTATGTCAAAAGTAACCGTAGTAGGTGCAGGTAACGTAGGTGCTACATGCGCTAATGTGTTGGCCTTTAATGAGGTGGCTGACGAAGTGGTAATGCTGGACGTGAAAGAAGGCGTTTCAGAAGGTAAGGCAATGGATATGATGCAGACTGCTCAACTGCTGGGCTTCGACACCACTGTTGTAGGTTGTACCAACGATTATGAGAAGACTGCTAACTCCGACGTTGTGGTAATCACTTCCGGTATTCCCCGTAAGCCGGGTATGACTCGTGAAGAGTTGATCGGTGTAAATGCAGGTATCGTCAAGTCGGTTGCACAGAACATCTTGAAATATTCTCCGAATGCTATCCTTGTGGTTATCTCCAACCCGATGGATACCATGACTTATCTGTCATTGAAGTCTTTGGGCTTGCCGAAGAACCGTATCATCGGTATGGGCGGCGCTCTGGACAGCTCTCGTTTCAAATATTTCCTGTCTCAGGCTTTGGGTTGCAACGCCAATGAAGTGGAAGGCATGGTTATCGGCGGTCACGGTGATACTACCATGATTCCTTTGGCTCGTCTGGCTACTTACAAAGGACAGCCGGTAAGCACATTGCTGAGCGAAGAAAAACTGAATGAAGTGGTGGCTTCCACTATGGTAGGCGGTGCTACACTGACTAAGTTGCTGGGCACTTCCGCATGGTATGCTCCGGGTGCGGCAGGCGCCTACGTGGTTGAGTCCATCATCCACAACCAGAAGAAGATGATTCCTTGCTCGGTATATCTGGAAGGTGAATACGGCGAATCGGATATCTGCATCGGTGTTCCCGTTATCCTTGGCAAGAACGGTATCGAAAAGATTGTTGAACTGGAACTGAACGCTGACGAAAAAGCTAAATTCGCTGCCAGCGCCGCTGCCGTTCACAAGACAAATGCTGCTCTGAAAGAAGTAGGCGCTCTCTAATCAGGAGACGACCTGAAATATATAAGTAAAGCCTCGCAGACTTTTGCCGGAAAGGGAAAGTGGCGGGGCTTTTGTGTTTTTACTATCTTTGGACATACCCTCGTGGGAGTTATCTCACATCTGCTCCCCACATCATCTTATTCCGCAACGTATCGAAAAAGATGTGATTGAATCGTTTCACTACCTTTATGGAATAGTCCGCACGTGAAATAGTGAGCCGCGTAGTCTCCTTGCACGATTCGCTCCGTCCGTCGACGGCTACGAGGAAGTTGTGGCTACGGCTTTCCACATCAAGCGTGATTTCCCAGTCGTCGCAGATGACAATGGGACGTACATTCAGGCTGTGAGGGGCAACGGGGGTGATGGCGATGGTCTTGCTGTGAGGCACGATGACCGGGCCGCCCACACTTAGCGAATAGGCTGTGGAACCGGTAGGGGTGGCAATGACCAGTCCGTCGGCCTGATAAGTGGTGAGGTGTGCTCCGTTGATGGCGGTATGGATGCTTATCATGGACGAACTGTCGCGTTTCAGTACGGCTATTTCATTGAGGGCGTACGGATATTCCATCAGTTTTTCATCATCGCACTTCAACTGCAATACGCTGCGTTCCTCTACTTTATAGTGGTTGTTGTAGATTTCGTCAATCGTTTCTTCCATTTCTTCGGGCGATATGTCGGCCAGAAAGCCGAGGCGTCCCGTATTGATGCCCAGAATAGGAATGTTTTTCTTGCCTACACGGCTGGCGGCTTTCAAAAACGTGCCGTCACCGCCGATGCTGATAACCATATCGGCGCGGAAGTCGTCGCCGTCGAACAATTCGGCGGGCGGAATGTTGAGGTGTAGGTCGGAAGTCAGGAAATTATAGAACTCGCGGCAGACACAGAGTTGTGCCTGATGCTGAGCCAGCAGGTGGAAAAGATTTTCGGCATGCGATGACTTTTTCGCCTGGTAGGTATTTCCGAATATGGCAAATTTCATAATTGTTTTCTGTTTTTGTAAGATGCAAAAATAGTTTTTTTCTCAGAATGCTGCCAACATATTGCTATTATTTGTACTTTTGCCCCAAACTATAAGCCGAATTATGACTAGATTAAGTGTAAATATTAATAAAGTAGCGACATTGCGTAACGCACGCGGAGGAAATGTGCCTAATGTTGTAAAAGTGGCGTTGGATTGCGAGAGTTTTGGAGCCGACGGTATAACGGTGCATCCGCGTCCCGATGAAAGACATATCCGTAAGAGCGATGTTTACGACCTGCGTCCGTTGTTGCGCACGGAGTTTAATATAGAGGGATATCCCGCACCCGAATTTATCGACTTGGTGCTAAAAGTGAAACCGCATCAGGTAACGTTGGTTCCGGATAGCCCCACTCAGTTGACTTCCAACTCCGGCTGGGACACGAAAGCCAATCTGGAGTTTCTGACCGAAGTGCTGGAAGCGTTCAATACCGCCGGTATCCGTA
>ERZ835051.2028-NODE-2028-length-19211-cov-19.369962_pt1 | contig 19211 bp, 19 predicted proteins | sample MGYA00519575_ERZ835051 | MGnify/ENA primary metagenome ERZ835051 (study PRJEB31850, sample SAMEA3708769) | human gut metagenome | biome: human gut; feature: human-associated habitat; material: faeces | place: China | collected 2014 ... | reverse complement strand
CCCGGCAAATAATACCAGTCTGACGAATAAAGCACCATATGCTTCGTCACAAATGCCTTGACGTACCATAAGTACGCCTGCGGCATCCGTTCCTCGCCTCTGGCACTTTCTCGCCAGCCTGGTGATTGGAACTGAAGACGAATAAAGCACCATATGCTTCATCGCAAATGCCTTGACGTATCAGAAGTACGTCGGCGGCATCTGCTCTTCGCCTCTGGCACTTTCTCGCCAGCCTGGTGATTCAAAATGATAAAGCAACAAATGCTTTGACAGTCAAAATGCAAATCAACCCCTGTCACGAAAGTGACGGGGGTTTTTGTCATATGTGTTGAATTTTGTTAATGGTGCCATAAAAAAAACACATCTTTTTGCTATACTTGCTTTGACCTCAAAAAGAGTAGAGGTTATAATAGTAAAGGAATATATTTAATAATGAGGGATGCAAAATGATGAGTTTCGTGAAAAAGAATAAATATATCCTCGTAGCGGCTGCGATTTTGCTCGCAGGCAGCTATGGTGGCTATAAATATTATCAAAGCACGCAGGTTACAACTGCTGCTGTTAAGATGGGCGAAGTAAAAAAAGGCAACATTATGCAAACTGTTTCGGCAACCGGCGCCTTAAGCGCACAGGATAATGTTGATATCAGCTCCAAGATTACCGGACGAATTGTTGAGGTACTGGTTAAAGAAAACCAGCATGTCAACGCCGGTGACGTACTGGTGCGCCTTGATGCAACATCTTTGAACGCAACGCTGGCTCAGATGCAGGCCAAGCTGCATAATGCCCAGGCTAACTATGAGCGTAATCTGAACCTGCTGAACCGCGGTGCTATCAGCCAATCAACATTTGACAGCGTGGAAGCAGATTATCTTGTAGCCAAGAGCAACTATGAAAAGGCTGCTTCTGATGTTAATGATACTGTTATTACCACACCGATTTCCGGTTACATTATCGGTAAGCCTACACCGGTTGGTCAGACTATCAGCTCCGGTATCAGCACACCGCAGGTTATTATGTCTGTGGCAACGCTGGATAATATGGAGATTGAAGCACTTGTCGATGAATCCGATATCGGTCAGGTTAAGGACGGGCAAAAGGTAAAGTTTACTGTTGATGCTTATCCCAACGAAACATTTACCGGTAAGGTACGCTTGATTTCCCGTAGTGCAACTACGGAAAACAACGTTATCTATTATAAGGTTTATGTTACTGTTGATGATGCTAAGGGCAAGCTGCTGCCGACTATGACAGCAAGAACCGAGATTATTATCGATGAAGCAAACGACGTAACCATTGTGCCTTTAAACTGCATTTATAGTGAGGGCAGCCGTCGCTACGTCAAGGTATATAACGAAAAGACTAAGGAAACACGTGATGTAGACGTAAAACTTGGCCTGACGAGTGACAGCGAAGTAGCAGTTACGGCAACAGGTCTCAGCATTGGTGACAAGCTGCTGGTGAAGAAGGCTGTCAGCAAGCAGAGCAGTAACAGAATGGGCCCACCGCCGATGCACTAAGGAGGCGTTAGCTTTATGTCTGTTATCGAATTAAAAGATATTATGAAAACCTATCAGATGGGTGACAGCGTGGTACACGCGCTTTATCACGTTAATCTTAAGATTGAGCCGGGGGAATTTACTTCTATTATGGGGCCTTCCGGCAGCGGTAAATCTACGATGATGAATATTCTCGGCTGTTTGGACAGACCGACCTCCGGCGAGTATTTTCTTGATGGCAAGGAGATTGCCGGTTATGATGACGATGAACTGGCGCATACGCGGAATGCGAAGATAGGCTTTGTCTTCCAAAACTTCAATCTGCTGGCTAAGCTGACTGCGCAGGAGAATGTAGCCTTGCCGTTGGTATATGCCGGTGTAGACGAGGAAGAACGCATGGAGCGCGCTAAGAAGGCACTGGAGGCTGTTGGCCTGGGCGATAGGCTGGAGCATAAGCCTATGGAGATGAGCGGCGGCCAGCGTCAGCGTGTGGCCATTGCCAGAGCCTTAATCAATAACCCGGCGATTATTATGGCCGATGAGCCTACAGGCAATCTTGATACCAAATCCAGCTACGAGATTATGGATATTTTTAAGAAAATGAATGAGAGCGGCAAGACGGTGGTTATGGTTACCCATGAACCGGATATTGCCGAGCAGACGAAGCGTATTCTGGTAATGCGCGACGGACAGCTGGTAAGTGATGAACGCAGCGGCGGTAGGACTGATTATGCGGCCAAGGAGTTGCAGCAGATGCGTGATGGTAAGCAGAGCTGATAAAGGAAGGTAGATATTTATGTTGAATGAAAGCATTAAAATGGCTTTGCAGGGCATGGTCTCGAATAAGCTGCGCACCTTCCTGACGCTTTTGGGTATTATTATCGGCGTTGGCGCCGTTATTGCGATGGTTAGCTTGGGCTTCGGCCTAAAGGAGAATGTCAAGAACAATATCTCTAAGCTGGGCAGTAACCTGCTGATTATTACCTCCGGCGGACGTACTTCCAGTGGCGCTCGTCTGGCGGCCGGTGAAGGCGTTAAGCTGACGTATGATGATATGCAGGCTATCGAGAAGCAGGTTGATGGTATTGCTAATATTACGGCCAGTGTCAACAGAAGCTATCAGATGGTTGCCGGCAATCAGAACTGGACCAGCCGTGTCGAGGGTACAACTCCGAGCAACTTTACTATTTCCAGTTTGGAGGTTGAGGATGGACGCGTTTTGAACGATCGTGACCTCGTAAGCCGCGGCAGGGTGGCAGTTATCGGCAAGACTGTTGCTGACAGTCTGTTCCCAGAGGGAAGTCCTGTTGGCAAGATTATGCGTATTAACAAAGCGCCGTTTCAGGTTATCGGTGTTTTGAAGAGCAAGGGTCAGGGCAGCATGGGTATGGACCAGGACGACGTGGTTTATGTTCCTCTGACTACGGCACAGAACCGTATGATGGGTATTACGAATGTACAGCGCATCTCGGTGCAGGCTGAGAATGAAAACGTTATTAATGATGTGCAGGCCGAGGTAGAGCAGGTGCTGCGTACTCGCCACAGGATCAAGGAGGGCGGCACAGATGATTTTACCGTAGGCAATATGGCGCAGATTATGGAGACCATGCTGTCGACGGCTAATAATATTACGATACTTCTCGGCTGCATTGCTGCTATCAGTCTTTTGGTCGGCGGCATCGGCATTATGAATATCATGCTCGTGTCGGTTACGGAGCGCACGCGTGAGATTGGTATCCGCAAGGCGCTGGGTGCGACCTATAACAATATTTTGCAGCAGTTCCTTGTGGAGTCGATGGTTATCGGTATTATCGGCGGCACGCTGGGTGTTATTCTTGGCGTGAGTGCTTCGGTGCTTATCAGCAAGTTTGCAGGCTGGAATACAGTTATTTCCGTCTGGGCGATTGTTATCGCAGTAATCTTTTCGGTCGGCATCGGCTTGTTCTTCGGAATTTATCCGGCACGTAAGGCTGCACTGCTTGACCCGATTGATGCTTTGAGATACGAGTAAAATAATATGATAAAGTGAAGAGTGGTTCTCTTCACTTTATCTCTAAAATTGGAGAAAAAATGACAAAACGAGAACCTAAACCCCCTACATTTAAAGATTACTTGCAGGCCTTTTCAGATTATCTGAGAAGGCCTAAAACTGTTTTTGATTTCAAAGACCGTACAAAGGGAATTTTATTGCTTATTGCGATAATAATTCTGCTGCAGAAGGTTGTACAAATGCTGAGTGATTGATATAATAAAATAATAGAAAAGTGTTGAGCAAGGAGGATGACTGTGACGGGAAAGGGACTTGGTATTTTAGGCGGGACCTTTGATCCTATTCATATAGGGCATCTGCGTATTGCTGAAGCTGTTTACGAACGTATTGCACTGGAACAAATTATTTTTATCCCGGCTTTTGTACCACCGCATAAGGTAGGACAGGATTATGCGCCGGCAGAGCATCGTTATGCGATGACCGAGCTGGCGGTAAAGCCTTATCCGCATTTTACCGTGTCGGATATGGAGCTGCGGCGTAGCGGCGTATCGTATACGATAGATACCCTGCGCGAGCTGCGGCAGATATATCCGGATAAGGAGCTTTATTTTATTATCGGAGCTGATTCGGTGGCTCAGCTGCATACATGGAATTCTATCAACGAAATGCTGCAGCTGGCAACCTTTGTAGCTGCCGGCAGACCGGGGTACGAAGGTGTGATGGAAGAGGTAGTGCATCATTTGGGCGCTGCTGCCGCAGAAAGAATTATGCTGCTGCATACACCCGAATATGATATTTCATCTACCGAAATAAGGACAAGGCTGCATGAAGGAGCGAGTCTGGCGGGTTTGGTGCCGCGGGCTGTGGAGCAATATATCAATGCTCACAATTTATATCAAAGGCAGGGATGAAGCAGAAATGATGACAATAGACGAAATGAAACAGCTTTTGCAGGCTTCCTTGCCGCCGAAGCGTTATAAACATTCCGTACACGTTTACGAAACCGCTTTGGAACTGGCAAAGTCACATAAGCTGCCGGAAGAAAAAATTGCGATTTGTGCGTTGCTGCATGATTGCGGCCGTGAGGTTGCGAGCAAAGAAAGTGCGGCGAAGGCAGATGCACTGGGAATTGCTATTGATGATGTAGAACGCAACCAGCCGATTTTGCTGCATGCTAAATTAGGTGTATACTATGCGCAGACCAAGTATGGTGTAACCGATAAGGAAATTCTGGAAGGTATTTCGCAGCATACAACCGGTGCTGCCCACATGACGGATTTGGCAAAGGTTGTATTTTTGGCAGATATGATTGAGCCGGGAAGAGATTTCCCGGGGATAGAGGATTTGCGCAAGCTGGCACATAAAAGCCTTGATAAAGCAATGCTTAAGGCCTACAGCAATACTATTGAATATCTGCTTGTCGGCGGACAATTAATTCATCCGCATTGCATTGACGGTTATAATGAGCTGATGCTGGCGCAGAAATCAGATAACAAATAGGCAGGGCAAGTATGGAAGAAAATAATAATCAACAGCAGCCGGCAAAACGTCGCACCAGGCGTAAGTTTCGCTGGGGAAGATTGCTTTGCTTACTGCTTTTTGCAGGTCTTTTAGGAACAGCACTTTTTTTCGGAACCTGCTGGATTTATAACAATTTTATCAATCCGCCGCATGTAAGCGTAACTGCGGCAGATGATAAAATACGTGATGACCAGAAGCTCAATGAACGCATCAACGTTCTGCTGCTGGGAATTGATGATGGTGACAGCGAAGCAGCGGAAAGCGAGCCTAAGCGTACAGATGCGATTATTCTGCTGAGCTTTGATCCGCAGAATAATAAGGTAGCGGTTTTATCTATTCCGCGTGATACGAAGGTAATACTTCCGGGACACAAGGATCCGGAGAAGATTAATGCAGCCTATGCCTATGGCGGAGCTGTGATGGCAAAGCAGACTGTTGCTAATCTGCTGCGTGTACCTATCCATTATTATGCGTTGGCAAACTGGCGCGGCTTTATTGATGTCGTAAATTTAATCGGCGGCGTCGATATTTACGTAGACAAGGATATGTATTACGAGGATCCATATGCTGATTTGGTTATTGATATCAAGCATGGCTATCAGCATATGGACGGTGAAACTGCCGGTAAATATGTGCGTTTCCGCAAGGATGAGCTTGGTGATATCGGACGCGTGCAAAGACAGCAGAAATTCCTGAAGGCAGCGGCTGAGCAGATGTTTTCCGTGCAAAATGTAGCTAAAATAAGCAATCTGCTGGCAACGTTGGACAAATATGTAGAAACAGATCTTAATACCTTGACGATGCTTAAGGCTGCCAACAGCTTTAAACTGTTTGGTGATGACAAGCTGCGCAGCTGTATGCTTTATGGCAAATTTGATGATAGCTCCGGTGTAAGCTATTGGAATGCCGAGCAGGCTGACGTAAACAAATCCTTGGATGAGCTGGGGATACCTTATCTTAAAGATGAGGAAGATACCGCAACAGAAGCAGAAGAAGAGCCGAAGGAGCATCTGCAGCCTAAGGATAGAGATGAATTGGAAAAAGAAGCAAAGCTTGCTGAAAAGGCAAGCAATAATTAAGGAGGATGTTTAATGGAAACTAAAGACATTGCACAAAAAATTGCGGCTGCGGCCAATGACAAAAAAGCAAAGGATATACTTTTATTAAATATGGAGGGCTTATCTCCCGTTACCGATTTTTATGTTATCTGCAGTGCCGGCAACAGCACTCTGGTTAAGGCAATTGCTGATAATATCGAAGATAAGCTGGCAGAAGCAGGCGTGCATCCTACTCACAAGGAAGGCTATGCCGACGCACGTTGGGTACTGTTGGATTACGGTGATGTTGTTGCTCACGTTTTTCTGGAGGAAGAACGCGATTTTTATAATTTAGAGCAGCTGTGGGCAGATGCTCCGTCTGAAAGCTTTGTGGAGAATACGGATGATTGATAATAAAAAATTCAGCAGAGCCAAAAAGGCTCCTGTTGTTACGAACAATACGAAATACCGTCCCGGTGATGTAGTCAGTTTGAAGGTTGTGCGTGCGAATGAAAATGCCGCATTCCTTGACGCAGGCACCGGTAATACCTCTGACGATATCATGCTGCATAAGCTGCAGCAGACCTCTGAGGTTAATATTGGTGACGAGGTAAAGGTATATCTTTATCTTGATCCCAGCAAGCGTCTTACGGCCAGCATGAAGCTGCCGAAGATGCGTGAAGGCCAGTTAGGCTATGTACGTGTGCTGAGCGTTACCCGTGACGGCGGCTTCGTTGATATCGGTGCAGAGCGTGGCGTTTTCCTGCCCTATAGCCAGATGCGCGGCCATGTAAACCCCGGTCAGCTCGTGTGGGTAAGACTGTATCGCGATAAGAGCGGCCGTCAGGCTGTGACGATGCGTGTAGAAGAGGATATGGTGAAAGCTTCCAAGCCTGCAGAAGGCTTGAAAATCGGTGATAAGGTTACCGGTACGATTTACAATATCCTGCCGGAGGGCTTCTTTCTTTTCACTAACCAGCGCTTTATTGCCTTCCTGCATCGCAGTGAAGTGCCGGGTGGCAGACTTGACTTCGGTCAGGAGGTTACCTGCCGTGTAACCTATTTGCGTGAGGATGGACGCATTAACGTTTCTATGCGTCTGCAAAAGGAAAATGCTCTTGTTGCCGATGCTCAGGATATTTATGATTTCCTGGTGAAGCGCAACGGCAGCATGCCTTATTGCGATTCTACGCCGCTGGAGATTATCAAGCAGAAGTTTGGTATCAGCAAGGCTGCCTTCAAGCGTGCGTTGGGCCATCTGATGAAAGAGGGCAAGGTGCGTCAGGAGAACGGCTGGACCTATCTGACGGAAGGTCAGCAAGAAAAGTAAATTTAATATTTGAAGCACAAAAAACCTGTTAGCTGAGTTTTTCAGCTAACAGGTTTTAATTATCTCAGTCTGAAGGTGAAGGGTAAGCGCAAATAGCAGCGAACCTTTTGACCGTTAGTACCGACAGCGCTGGTGAAGCGCCATTTATAAGCGGCATTGATACCTGCCTGGTCGAGGTTAGCGTTACCGCTGGAGCTTACGAGGGTAACCTCATCAACAGTACCATTGGTGTTGACCAGAAGACGTACAACGCCTGAACCGGTGATGCCTGCATTGCGTTCTGCAGCAGGGTATACAGGGTCAATCTTGCGGATAATACGCGGCATATAAGCTACTGCGCCGTTACCGTTACCGTTGCCGGAACCGTAACCGCTGCCATTGCCTGTGCCGTGACCACTGCCGTTACCGCCGCCACTGCCGGAGCCTGTGCCGGGGCCGACACCGCTGCCGTGGCCGCTTCCCTGACCGGTGCCGCTGCCCTTACGGGCAACCTTTTTCACAGCAGATTTTTTATGTACAGGTTGAGGCTTGTTGTCATCGTTTTTCCAGATAGCCTCTGGATCCGGTGTAGGCTCTTCCTGCACATCTTCTTCAGTAGAGTTTTCTTCGTCATTTGCATTACTGTCTTCGATGTCGGCATCGTTGCCGCCACCGCCGCCGCCGCCGCCAAACAGTGATACCTCTACGATATCGTTAGCAGGCGGATGCGATAAATTAAACAGTCCGACGAAGCTTACGAAAAGTAAGATAAAAATATGTGTTACGATAGAACCGATAAAGCCGATTCTACTGCGTTGACCAGAATTCATTATTTACCAGCTCCATCCGTTGCCAAACCAAAGCGGGTAATACCTGCGCCTTTAAGTTTATCAATAAGTTCAATAACACGACCGTAATCAACATCCTTGTCTGCTCTGATAACAATAGCAAAACGAGGATTATTTTTTTGCTCGATTGAGGATTGGGTTATTAAAGATTGGATATCTGTCGGCGCATCGCCAAGATAAAGAGAGCCGTCATTTTTCAGGGATACAGCGAAGGTTGTCGTTGTATCCGTAGCAGCATGTGCTGCCTGCGGCAGTTTAACGGGAATGGTTTTCAGGTCGATCATGTACATGGTGCTGAGCATGAAGAATACCAGCAGGAAGAACATGATATCGATCATAGGGATAATAATAAGCTCCGGAGTTTTTCTGTCACGTACATTGCGCAGCTGCATTATTTACCACTCCTTGTTTCTGCTTCGAGAAGAGCACTGAAGCATTGCTCCATGTCGGTAATCATATTATCCATACGATGGGCAAAATAAGAGTGTGCGCACAAGGAAAGAATAGCTACGCAAAGACCTGTAGCGGTAGCGATAAGTGCTTCGCCGATACCGCCGGTAATAGCGATAGGAGCGCCGGATTCCAGATTGAAGATACTGAAGGCGCCGATCATACCAACGATGGTACCGAGCAGGCCCAGCAGCGGGGACATAGTAACGATAATAGCAAGGTAGTCCAGTTTATTTTTCAGTTTAGCAATGAAAATACCTGCCTGGCTTTCCAAAAATGCTTTTTGTTGTTCTCTGCCTTCGGTGATTTTAGCTGCATCAGCAACGATTTTAGCGCATTCGCCGTTGGTTGCTTCTGCTAATTGAAAAGCTTCTTCTCTTTCGTCAGCTCGCAAAAGTTCGCAATACTTAGCGGCAAAGGGCTGACCGCTGTCTTCTGTCTTGTAGAACAGAAAACGCTCAATAGCGATTGCAATTACTACGATTGAGCAGAAAAGCAGCGGCCACATAACGAGGCCGCCTTTGTGAAAATACATGATTGTTTGTTGAATTGCTTCCATGAATTGCCTCCTAAAAATACTCATCAAAAAATTTTTGGCAGCAGCAACTGCCACAGCTTGTGTGAAAAAAATTACAAGCTGAATAGTGTTAATTTATAGTATATATTATCAATATGCAAAATGCAAGAGGTTGAGAAATATAATTAGCTAAAAGTGTTTAGAATGTAACAGTGAGTGACTTAAGGTAGCAGAGAAATAAAAGCGAGGTATTTCTTTATGTAGAAATTAATGGAAAAGAAATAAAATGATTTGTTAATTCAAAGCAGATCTTTAGTTTTTCCGGAGTTTTTCTCATTCATCCGCCTATCTCTTGCAGCCTTCCTTATAATGGTATATAATTTATCTAATCCAGATTATACAAATCATGATTAGATAAATGAGGTGAGTAAAATGTTCATCGGTCGCGAGGAAGAACTTAATTTTTTAGAGGACAGATATAATAGTGCAGACGGTCAGCTTGTAGTGCTTTACGGCAGAAGGCGTGTAGGCAAAACAGAGCTGCTGCGTCAATTTTGTCAAGATAAAGAGCATATTTTTTATACTTGCACAGAAATTATTGATGAAAAACAGCTTGAAGCGTTTAGTCAGCGATTATTAGAAAAGAATCATCAGGCGGCAAAATATATTACACGCTTCAGTGATTGGGAGCAGGCCTTGCTCAGTATAACGGAGCTGGCAAAAGATAAAAAAATAGTTGTAGTTATTGATGAATTCCCTTATATGGTTAAGGGGAATAACGCTATCCCCTCTATTTTGCAAAAGCTGTGGGATGAGGTTTTAAAGCAGTCTAATGTAATGCTGATTTTATGTGGCAGTGCAATGTCATTTATAGAAAAAGAAGTTTTAGCAGAGAAAAATCCGCTTTATGGACGTGCTACAGGAATTTTAAAAATGCAGGCAATGGATTTCTATTCTGCTCAACAGTTTTTTCCTAATTACAGCATTGAGGATAAGATTACTGCCTATGCAATTTTGGGCGGTATTCCGCATTATTTAAAGCAGTTTTCCGATAAATACTCTCTCGATGAAAATATTGTGCGCAGTATTTTAAGCAGAGGCAGTGTGCTTTACAGCGAAGTAGAGTTTCTTATGCGTCAGGAGCTGCGTGAGACAAGTGTTTATAATGCAGTAATTGAAGCAGTTGCTTTAGGCAATACCCAATTAAATGATATTTATCAAAAAACTCAGATTGATAAAAGCAAGCTGAGCGTATATTTGAAAAATCTTTTGGAATTGGGAATTTTGTGCAGAGAGTTTTCTGTGGATGCTAATATTAAGGAGCAAGCTAATACACAGAGAGGCTTATACAAGGTTACCGACAATTTCTTCGGTTTTTGGTATGCCTTTGTTTTTCCTAATTTATCAGAGTTGGAATCAGGCGATGCGGAAGGAATTTATCAATATGTTGTCAAGCCTGAGCTGGAGCGCTTTACATCTTATGTATTTGAAGATGTTTGCCAGCAATATTTGCGTAAACAGAACAGAAAACATGACTTGCCATTTTATTTTACGAAGATTGGCCGTTGGTGGAACAAGACTGATGAAATAGATATTATGGCAGTTGATTACAGGCAAACGCAAATACTTTTGGGTGAGTGTAAATATAAGCACAGACCGGTGGATGTAAAGGATCTTAAGCATTTCTTAGCAAAAAAAGTAGCGCAGGATAAGAGTTTATATTATTATTTCTTTTCCAAAGCCGGTTATACAGAGCAAGCGGTTGCTTATGCGGCAGAAAAGGAAATAAAGTTAGTTTCCTTGGATGAGCTGGTGTAGGTGTGTAGGATAGAAAAATCATAAAAACTCTGAGAAACCGAAGTTTTACTTTGACTTCTCAGAGTTATTTATTTTTAGAGTAGTAAAATATTCTATATACTTACTTTGGCAAACTAATTAAACTAATATTATAGGTAATGATAATATGTAAACTGTTCTAACATAACAGCGATATATATCAGTTGTTGTTGATTGCTAATGCAATTTCATGTTACTTGACGTAGTATGTGCGTTATGCTATAATTCTGCGTGAAAAAGTAGATTGCAATAATGAACAAATGAATATTATAGACCTATCGGGTGTCGAAAGACTTAATAAGTAAGCAGGTGCGAAGCCTGCGCTGTCACGCAGCTGTAAAGTGGAGCAAGCCTTAATTATGCCACTGGGAAACCGGGAAGGCGAGGCTTGCGAGGAAACTGAGCCAGAAGAATTGCCTGAGAAAGTAAAGACCAAAGTATGCTGCGAGTGACAGAAGAATGGTAAAGGACAAGTGCGCCTTTCTGTCAGTGAGCAGAAGGGCGTTTTTTCTTGCCGGAATATGTAACGCCCTTGATAAAATATGCTTTTAGCCGGAGTCGCACGCGAAACTCGGACAGCTCGGCGGCAATGGTTAAAAAATAAATTTTTTTATGAGGTGTATGAGTATGTTGAAAAACAAAAAAGCGCTGGTTATGTCAGTGCTGTGCGCTATTGCAAGCGTAGGCTTTGTTATGAGCGCAAGTGCAGAAAATGTAGTGCATGGCAATCTGGATGAAATTGTTGTTGAAGGTTCTCGCGACAAAATGCCGGGTGAAATGGTCAACGCTAAAGGTTCTGTAGGCTTATTGGGCGACAAGGATGTTATGAAAACTCCTTTTAGCGTAACCAATGTAGCGCAAAAAACTATGGATTTATTCCTCGGACCTAATGAGCCGTTGGATAAGGCTTTAGTCGGCGTTCCTTCTGTGAGAGCGTCAGGCAGTGTTCTGCATGGTGACTTTTCTGTGCGCGGTTTCCGTACGAATGGTACTGCAATGTATGTAAATGGTGTGCACGGTGTTATGACTCAGTTCAATCTTCCGATGTTTGCTATGGAGGGCATTGATGTTGTTTCCGGTCCTAACTCTATGTTAGGTGCCAGTGGTGTTCAATATGAATCCAATACTGCAGGCGGTATTATCAATGCCAGAACAAAACGTGCCGGTGATACTGACTTTGTTAAGTATAAACAAACCTTCTCCGGCAAAGGCTCCTTTGGTGAATACCTGGATATCAGCCAACGTCTCGGCCAAAAACGTGAATGGGGTGTGCGCCTGAATACAGAACTGCTGAACGGTGAAACAGCCGTTAATGATGCAGATATGAAAGCGAAGGGTATTGCTGTAAATGTTGACCATAAAGATAAACACAGCAGCACTAATTTCTTTGCAAACTATAGAGATCTGGACATTTACAATGGTATTCGCTGGTTTAAATTGGCAAATCCCGGAACAGCAACTGTAAAGGATGCTAACGGTAACAGCATTAAACAAACCATTCCCGGTGTAACTCATCTTCCGAGTGCTCCGGACGGAGGTAAAAACTATGCTGCTGCAGGTACCTGGAAGGCAGGCTATGGCTGGTTTGCAACCTTGAATCATGAGCAATACATGAATGATAATTGGACTTTGTTTGCTAACTTTGGCTACAGCAGACAAAAACTGAATCAAAACGTATCTCCTAACATGAGCTCCTATTGGATTAAAGATGATGCAGGTAATTATGACTTCCTGCAGACTAATAGTGCAACTCCGCAACGCTCTTACTATGCTCAATTAGGCACTAAGAATAAATTCGAAACCGGTGCGCTGAAGCATGAGGTGATGCTGTCTGCTGATAAAGCGTGGAGAAACCGTAATGGTTCTACAACTGTACCCGGCACCACTTTGGTTGGCGGCTCCAACATTTTCACAGGAACTTCCTTCCAGGATGTTGATGCAAGATATATTGGTTATACTACAAGATCTAATAACAAAACTTCTATCTGGGGCGTTTCTTTGCTGGATAGCATCAGCTTCGGAAAATGGGATGCTATGATTGGCATTCACAAACATGCTGCTACGGCAAAATCATGGAATGCAAGCAGCAAATCCTGGGGTAAAGAAATTAAGTCCGATGCAACCTGCCCAACTTATTCCTTGAGCTATGCACCTGATGAGCATGTAATGTTCTATGGCAACCATGCAGAAAACTTTGATATTGGCGCAAGTGCCGGTACTAGCTACCAGAATTCCGGTGAAGTATTACCGCCGACTAAGGTTAAACAAAATGAGGTTGGCGTAAAATATCAGAATAAAGGTGCTATGTATACCTTGGCATACTTTGATATTGACCAGGCCAATAATGTGAGCAAGGATGTAGCAGGCTACGCTAAACCTTTCCTTGTACAAGATGGTAAAGTTAACCACAAAGGTCTTGAATTATCTGTTAACGGTAAATTAGCAGATAAATGGTATGGTATGGCTGGCCTTGCTTATCTGGATGCTAAATATAAGAACATGGGTAAAGGTAATGAGTACAAAAACGGTGTACGCGAATCCGGTCAGGGCGCATGGAGTGCATCTGCAGCTTTGGAATATAAAGCAGACGATAGCTTTAGCGTAATCGGCCGTGCAACCTATACCGGCACCACTCCGTTCTACACTGTAAACTATAATTCCAGCACTGTTACTAAAGACAGCAAGCATTTGGAAGCACCGGCTTATATGGTTTATGATTTAGGTGTAACCTATAATACTAAACTGAACAGCGTTCCTGTAAAATTCAGTGCAATGTGCTACAATCTGTTTGATAAGGATTATTGGACTGTTGCTCGCGGTGATCAGGTTTACCTGTCTACTCCGAGAACCTTCTTCTTGTCTGCTGAATTTAGTCTGTAATAAAATAAAATTTAAAGAGGGCGGTTTTTCTGCCCTCTTTTATTCTATATAAATAAGATGTATAATGGTATGCGAATATGAGAAAAATATTGAGCTTTTTTCTGCTGCTGATGCTTTTATTGTGTGTCGGCTGTGCCAAGCAGGAAGAATCACAAAATCACATAGATAATAAAAACAAAAATATTGTTACCCTGGCTGCCTACAGGCATCTTGCTCCCGGTAATAAGGATGCCTATTATTGCAGTAAGATACTCGGAGTATGGGAACCGCTGATAACAAGGGATGAAGCAGGCTTACCTGCACCTTGTCTGGCTGAAAGCTGGGAAATGCAGGATGATGGCAAAGTATGGATATTTCGTTTAAGAAGAAATGTATATTTTCAAAATGGAACACAGTTTAATGCTGATTCTGTAATTGATAATTTCGACAGAATGAAAAAGGGCTTGAAGCGTTCTAATTTTTACAGCTTATCATTAACCTTATATTATCCGTCTTTAATCAGCTATGAAAAACTGGACGAATATACTGTCAGATTGGTATTTAAAGAACCGAATATTAACCAATTATATAAAATGACGGATTTCGGAAGTCCGATGTTTGCCCCTGAATGCTTTGATGCCAATGGTGATTTTAAGGACATAGCTATAGGTACAGGTCCGTATAAAATTACCAAGAACGTCATGAATAAGTATGTCGTTTTAAAGTGCAATGATAATTATTGGGGTGAAAAAGGCAAAATAAAAAATTTTGTCGTGCGCAATATTCCCAATACGGATACACGCTATGCAGCACTTAAATCCGGTGAAATTGACGGAGTATTAGATTTAAATGCAATACCGCCGTTTTTAGCTGACGAAACAAAGCAAGATAAGCGCTTTGCTGTGGCAAGCAATAAATCGACAATGATACGCTATCTGGCTTTAAATAACGGTCGTTTTCCCTTTAACGATGTGCGCATGCGTCAGGCCGTAAGCCTGGCTATTGACCGCAAAAATCTTGTCGATGCATTATATATGGGGTATGCAGAGCCGACAATGAATGTGTTAAATTATACAAGTCCCGGTTATAAAGAATTTCCCTTGGAGCATAATTTAGCAAAAGCTAAGCAGCTGGCACATGAAGTATTAGGGGATAAGCGCTGTGATGTTACCTATTGCATAAACGGTGCGGAGCCGTTGCAGAAGGGCGAGGCTGAGCTGATTGCTTATTGGCTGGGTAAAATAGGATTGAATGTCCATATTCAGTCTTTGGAGTATGCTACAAGAGCGAAAATGCTGCGGAAGGGTGATTATGATATCGCACGTCTGCAAAAGGGATTGGCAAACGGAGATCCTTATGAGGTGCTTAATAGCTTTTTGATGCCGACAGGTTCTATTTATATAAGCAGTCACACAGGATATCAGAATAAAGAACTGCAGGGATTGATGCAAGAGGTAAAACATACAGTTGATGCAAAAGAGCGTCAGCGGATTTTTGATCGGGTGCAGGAAATAGCTGTGGAAGAGGAACCGTTAGTGGCGCTTTTCAACGATATGAACATCGTTGCCTACAATAAGCGTTTAAAAAACTATAAGCCTTTAATCTACGGTGTAGATTTGAGCAAGGTAGAATTGGCGGAGAATTATGATTAGATATTGTTATAGAAGAATTTTATTGGCCATACCTGTAATGGTCGGTATTAGCCTTTTAGCGTTCATTCTGGGGTTGTTATCACCCGGAGACCCGGCTGAATTTGCCTTGAATCAGGATGGTCTGGATGCACCTACGGATGCGCAGATAGCAGCGATGCGTGAAGAGCTTGGCTTGAACAGACCTATATATGTGCAGTATTTCAGCTGGTTTGTGCAGGTGCTGCATGGTAATTTCGGCAGCAGCTACATTAGCGGCAAGGATATTTTGCATGAGCTTTTGCTGCGTATGCCGGTGACGATGGAGCTGGCGCTGCTGGCTTTGGCCATTGCTGCGGTTGTTGGCATTGCATTTGGCACCTTATGCGCTGTTTATAAAAACAGCTGGCTGGATGATGCGGTACAGTTTTTGACTAATATACTTTTAGCTGTGCCCGGTTTTTGGCTGGCGTTGCTGATGATTTTATTGTTCAGCGAAACGCTGCGTTTGCTGCCGACAAGCGGCAGTGAAAGCCTGCGTTACTTTATTATGCCGGCGTTGGCGGTTTCCTTCTCTACCTCAGCAACAGTGTGCCGCTATATGCGCAGCTCGCTGTTGACGGAATTTGCTTCGCAGTATTTTCTCGTAGCGCGTGTACGCGGAATCAGCAAAATAAAGCTGCTTTTTTGCTATGCGTTTCCTAATGCCATGCTGCCTGTAATTGCTTTGCTGGGTAATTATTTGGCAGGTATTTTGGGCGGTTCGGTTATTGCGGAAAGTATTTTTGCTTTGCCGGGCATCAGCAGCATGGCCTTGGAAGCGATTCGCTTTCGCGATTACCCTGTATTGCAGGCCTATGTGCTTTTTACAGGCTGGCTGTTGGTATTGATAACCTTAGCGGTTGATTTACTGATGTTTTATCTGAATCCGAAGTTGAGAGGAGGCGCTGAAGCACATGACTAAAAAAATACAGCTTAATTTCGCTATTTTTGTACTTGCGTTTATCATTCTCGGCAGTATTTTGGCTCCGCTTCTGGCAACGCATAATCCCTTTGAACCGGATATGGCTAACCGTCTGCAAAGTCCCTGTTGGCAGCATTTCTTCGGCACGGATGCTTTGGGGCGCGACATGTTCAGCCGTATTCTTTACGGTGGCAGGGCATCAATGCTGCTTACCCTGATTTCTTCTGTTTTAGCGCTTGTTTTGGGTGTTGGAGTAGGCCTTTTGTGTGGCTTTTATGGCGGTAAGCTGGATATGTTTTTTACTGTGCTGAGCAATATTTTCCAGGGTATACCGGGAAGCTGTTTTATGATAGCCTTGGCCGGTATTCTCGGTCCGAGTATTTATAGCCTTGTACTGGCGTTGGTTGTGACATCCTGGGCCGGCTTTTCGCGCATTGTGCGTGCAGAAGTTTTGCAGCTGATGGGAGAGCCTTTCATTGAAGGGCTGCGTTGTCTTGGCTGCAGTGATTTGCGAATTATTGTCTGTCATTTACTGCCCAACATTGCGAACAAGTTGCTTGTGCTGGTAACCATTCGCCTTGGCCGAGGTATATTGGCGATTGCCGGCCTGAGCTTTTTGGGCTTAGGCGTGCAGCCGCCGACTCCTGACTGGAGTGTAATGATTAACGATGCTATTATGTATTATCGCAGCTCACCGCATTTGATTATAATTCCCGGCCTGTTTGTATTTTTGCTGATTTATTCTCTTAATATTATCGGTGAGCATCTGCGTGACAGCTTAGATACACAGCTTGATGAGGTACGCAAATGGTAAAAAATCTGGTGTTAGAAAATGTATCTGTAGGCTTTAAGCTGCCGCAAGGCGTATTTTATGCTGTAGATGATGTAAGCCTGAGTTTGCCTGGAGGTAATTTTACTGCGATTATCGGAGAAAGCGGTTGCGGTAAATCTGTACTGGGGCAGGCTATTTTAAATATTTTGCCGTCGGGAGTCGTCAAAAAGGGCAGAGTGCTTTATAATGGCGAGCAGGTGGAAAAAATATTATCTGCTTTTGGTATTATTCCGCAAAATCCCAGTGAGTCGTTGAATCCTGTACGTAAAATAGGCAAGCAGATGCAAGATATTTTGGCTGTTCATAACATTGCAGATAGTGACAATAGCTATAAAAAGCAGTGTCTGCGTTTGTTCGGACTGCAGGAAGCAGAGCGTGTTCTGGCAGCGTATCCGCATGAGCTTTCCGGTGGCATGCTGCAACGTGTATTGTGCGCTATGGCTGTCAGCAGTAAGCCGGAATGGATTTTGGCGGATGAACCTACAAAAGGCCTTGATGAACAGGTTGGCGCCGTTGTACGCAAAAATTTGCTGACAATCAAGCAGGATTTGCATTTAAGCATGCTGATTATTACGCATGATATAGCCCTGGCCCAAGAGGTGTGTGACGATGTGCTGGTGATGTATGCAGGACAGGTTTTGGAGCATAATGCTGATATTTGGCATAAACCGCTGCATCCGTATACCAAAGGATTTTTGCAGGCTTTGCCAAAGAATGGTCTACAGGTTATTCCGGGAAAGGCACCTGTGCCGGGAGAAAGCTTTGCCGGCTGTAAGTTTGCAGAACGTTGCCCCTACTGTACAACGCGTTGTAAGGAAGAAAAGCCTGCTATGCAGCAGGTTGGTGATGCGGAAGTGAGGTGCTTTTTGTATGCTGAAGGCTGAAAATATTTCTAAAAGCTTTGTTGACCGCAGCGACGGAAAAAACTTTGAGCTTCTGCATGATGTTTCACTGGAGCTAAAGTCCGGTGAAGCTGTGGCGCTGATGGGTGGCAGTGGCAGCGGCAAAAGCACGCTGGCGCGTATTTTGCTGCGCCTGATGCCATGTGATTGCGGCAAAATTTATTTTCAGGGACGAGATATTACGAATGCTACTGGCAAAGATTTAAGTTCTTTCAGACGCAATGTGCAGTTTATTTCACAGCGTCCCGAAAGCTTTCTTGATCCGCGTCAGACCTTAGGTTCTAGTCTGCGGGAAGCATTTACTGTTTTTAATTTGCCTTATGATGAAGAAAAAATCAAAGAGATGCTTGATTTGGTAAAGCTCAATGCAGAGCTTCTGCAACGCTATCCGCATCAGGTGAGCGGCGGCGAAATTCAGCGTATCTGCCTGGTAAGAGCACTGTTGTTAGAGCCGAAGCTGCTTGTTTTGGATGAACCGACATCTATGCTGGATATTTCCGTGCAGGCTCAGATTTTACATTTGTTGCGTGATATACGCATGGAAAAGCAGTTGGCATATTTGTTTATTACGCATGATAAACAGTTGGCGAAATGGCTTTGCGACAGAGTTTTGCATATAGAGCAGGGGCAATTAAAGTAATTCATCTAATCCAGATTATACAAATCATGATTAGATGAATTGATAGTCTGATAAAAAATCTTGGGTAAATTAGAGTTATACTTTAGTTTACCCTTTTATTTACGTTCATAGTGTCAGAATATTCACTTGACAGTAATTGAAACATATGCTATAATTTCAAACGAAATGTAACATATATTACAAAATTAACTCAATAAACTAAAGCTATCAGGTGTCGAAAGACTTAATAAGTAAGCAGGTGTGAAGCCTGCGCTGTCACGCAGCTGTAAAGTGGAGCAAGCCTTAATGATGTCACTGGGAAACCGGGAAGGCAAGGTTTGCGAAGAAACTGAGCCAGAAGAATTGCCTGAAAAAGTTAACGGGAGTGTACTGCGAGTGA
>ERZ835051.2014-NODE-2014-length-19306-cov-4.312763_pt1 | contig 19306 bp, 10 predicted proteins | sample MGYA00519575_ERZ835051 | MGnify/ENA primary metagenome ERZ835051 (study PRJEB31850, sample SAMEA3708769) | human gut metagenome | biome: human gut; feature: human-associated habitat; material: faeces | place: China | collected 2014 ... | reverse complement strand
TAGTGATTAATTCTGTATTCGCAAATATTCTTTGATGAATTTATTAAGAACCTGTCTGGATTTTCTGATAAAAAATATTATCATATCTTTTTTATATTTTCTTCCGGTCTATATATTGCTGGCAGTATCGATACAGTTCCTCTTTGTAGAGGATTTAGAATTCAGTTTTTTGAGAGGAGAAATAACTATTCTTGTAAATTTCTCTCGGGCTTTATCCTGAAAAATTCAGATAGGCTCTAAAGATGAGAAATGTTTTATTTATTGTTCTTCCATCGTTTAAAAGGATTGCGGATAAGATTTGAATTATAAAAACGGGCATCGTCGGTTACTTCTTGCCCGATCCAATCAGGTTTAGTAAAAAGAGAATCTTCTGTAGGGAGTTCGATTTCGGCCACTGTCAATCCGGCATTTTCTCCCATAAACTCATCGATTTCCCAGATTATATTATCTGCATCAATATATCTGTATCTATATTTTTCGATAATCGGTTTTAAACATAAATTGTCCAATATTTCCTCTGCTTCCGTGACCGGTATCTCGTATTCATATTCTTGTCGCGAGCATCCTGTAGTTTTTCCTTTTATAGTTATAAAGCCCCTATTCCCGGCAATGCGGATGCGGACAGTACGCTCTTTATCGACTGATAAATAACCTTGTTTGTAGTAAGTTTTAGAACTGTTTTCACGATATTTATCTCCATTTACGAGGAATTTCCGTTCAATTTCTTTTCCCATTTCCAATTAAATAAAATCTTTTGTAAAGATAAAATGCTTGTAAGTCAAAATGTTCTAAACGTTTGATTTTTGAATTTAAACTTTGTTAAACATTGCGAGTGAAATCTTTAATGCAATATTCAACGTTAATATTTTATCTAAATTTGCGCCTCGGATAGTAATCGAGAGACATGAGTAAAAGAATATATATAATCTCCCTTTTTTGTATCTGTTTTTTGTTCCCTTATAAAGCCGTTGCTCAATCTACTGTAATAACCGGGATTGTTACCGATTCGGTTACGAATGAACCTCTGCCTTACGTGTCGGTTTTTTTGAAAGGTCCTCAAGTTGGGGTAACGACAGATGATGAAGGGCGTTTTTCTATAAAAACTTCTTCTGCGTTTTCTAAGATTATTTTTACTTCTTTGGGTTATCGAGGTAAAGAGATATCGGTAAAACGTGGAGGAACGCGTACTTTAGAAGTCAAGTTGGTACCTTCGACCTATGATGTAAAGGAAGTGATAGTAAGACCTAAAAGAGAGCGTTATAAAAGGAAAGGAAATCCGGCGGTAGATTTTGTCAAGAATATCATAGAACGGCGTGATCAAAATTCTCCGGAAAACCACGATTATTATAATTATGAACAGTATGATAAACTGACATTGGCCTTGAATGATTTTTCTGAGGAGCAAAAGAAGAAGTGGTTGTTCAAGAAATTCCAGTTTATTTTTGATTATGTAGATACTTCGGAGGTCTCCGGAAAACCGATACTGACGGTTTCGATCAAAGAAAAAATAGCAGAAAACCACTATCGAAAGAGTCCTACCAGTCATAAACAACAAGTGACAGGGATAAAAAGAGCGGGTATAGACGAGATGTTCAACCAGGAGAGCCTACAACAGTTCTATGATGAGGTGTTTAAAGAGGTTGATATTTTCGGCAATGATGTAACTATGTTGTTGACACGCTTTGTCAGCCCTTTGTCAAATATAGGACCGGCTTTTTATCGTTATTATTTGATGGACACCATACAAATAGAAGGTGAAAAGTGTGTCGATTTGGCATTTGCTCCTTTTAACTCCGAATCTACAGGATTTGTCGGACATTTGTATGTTACGTTAGATTCTACTTATTTTGTTAAAAAAGCAAAGCTTACAGTTCCTAAAGCCATTAATTTGAATTATGTGGAGAATCTTGTTATTTCTCAGGATTTTAAACGATTTCCGGATGGCACTCGTATCAAGACAAAAGATGATGCTGTTGTAGAATTTAGAATATTGCCCGGTACGCAGGGACTGTATGCCCGACGTCTGTCTACTTACACAAAACATAATTTTTCACCTCCTGCCGATATGTCTATCTTTAGTAAGGAAGGGCGTGTGATTGTTGATGAAATGGCGGAGGTAAAGCCCGAAGCTTTTTGGATCGATAATCGGCACGTAGCAGTGAAGTCGAAAGAAAATGCAGTCGATAAGTTGCTGGTCCGTTTACGGGAAGTGCCGGTGTTTTATTGGACGGAAAAGGTTATATCTATTCTGATTTCGGGATATATCGAAACCTCAAAGGAGAGTAAATTCGACTTCGGACCGATGAATACGACGATCAGCGGTAATTCTGTAGAGGGTGCGCGTTTTAGAGTAGGAGGTCTGACTACGGCAAATTTGAATCCGCATTGGTTCGGTAACGGTTATCTTGCATACGGAACTCGGGATAAGAAATTCAAATATAAGGCCGAGTTGCAGTATTCTTTCAATAAGAAAAAATATCATCCGGGAGAATTCCCTGTACATTCTATCCGGTTGATGCATAGCTATGACATTAATCAGCTCGGGCAACATTATTTATATACCAACAAAGACAATGTATTTCTGGCATTAAAACGTATGGAAGATGTTCGCTCTACCTATTTGCGGAATACCGAGTTAGGATATTTGCGTGAACATAAGTTCGGATTTTCATACGGTTTGGATTTGCGCTATAAGACAGAAGAGGCAACGAAATGGGTACCGTTCAAACCGTTAGCAGGAAATGAATTTAAAAGATATTCCGAAGCTGAAGCTGAAATAAAATTGCGTTATGCTCCGAATGAAAAATTTTATCAGACGAAAGGTCAACGTTATCCGATTACAAAAGATGCACCGGTATTTACATTATCTCATGTCGTGGGATTGAAAGGTGTCTTTGACAGCAAGTATAATTATAATCGCACCGATTTCAGTGTAAGAAAAGCATTTTGGTTTTCAGCTTTCGGTCATTTGAATGTTATGCTTCAGGCCGGAAAAGTTTGGAACAAAGTTCCTTATCCCATGTTGATCATACCGAATGCCAATCTTTCCTATTTAATCCAACAAGGCTCTTATTCGTTGATGAATCCGATGGAATTCATAAATGATTCGTATGCGTCATGGGATTTGACCTATTTTGCTAACGGTATATTATTCAATCGTATTCCGTTGGTTAAGTATATGAAACTTAGGGAAGTGATTTCTTTTAAAGGCATGTTCGGACATTTATCCGATAAAAATAATCCGGCATTACATCCCGATTCCGATTTTTTATGGGCTTTCCCGTCGACAACCCGTATGATGGATAAGAAGACACCTTATATGGAGTTTGGAGCTGGTCTCGACAACATATTTACGATATTGCGGGTCGAATATGTCTGGCGTTTGACTTATCGTAATCATCCCGGAATAGATCGTTCGGGAGTGCGCATTGCCATGCATTTCTCGTTTTAAAAAATACGTATGCTCCCATTGTATATAATGGGCATACGCATTTTTTAGTCCGACTTCTACTTGATCACGTATTAATTCTGACTCTCTGTGGCATATTGGTAGTCATAATGTTCTAACAAATTCCCTTTGTGATCTTTTATATCGGTTAACCGTCCGAACGGATCGTATATATAAGATGTTTTTATACCTCTCGGATCGATTTTAGAAATGATGCCGATCCCTGGTTTATAGGAATAAGTAGTTATCAATGCTTCCGGTAAGTCGTCCCGAAGGTTGTTGATTACCTGCCATTGACTGACGGAGGGGATATTCCGAGAGCCGATTTGTTCCAGTGTCTGGGATGATATAATATGACTGAATCTTTCGTATGTCACATTTTTTATTTCCGCAATCGGATATTGATAATTATATCCCCATATATAAATAGCTTCCGGTTTGCCGTCTTTTTCTATATATGTCGGATTCCCTAAAGGAGTATAGTGAGAATATATGATTCTCGGTTCCAGGTTATTTGCATTTTTCCCTATATAGGTTTTACTTAAGTTTATACCGTCATATTCATGTTGTATTATTTGTATAACATTGTCATTTACGTATTTGGTTGTACGTATTACCGGGTATATATGATGTTCTATCAGTTGACTATAATCACCTTGTATATCGTCCGGATATTCATAAGTAGTTTTGTGTATATCGCCGTTGCTGTTTATCATACTTGTTTCGATGACTCTGTTTTTATCATCATATTTATAACTTGTTTCGATATCCATTAAATCATTATTTGAGCTACCTCCTTTAGATTTGGTTTCTTTAATTACATAGGGACAAAAAGTGTATGTTTTTAATACACTCAATCTCCAGAAATCACCTCTATTGTATGGTAAAATTTTTTGAGTTATAGATTTTATATGGTTATCGTATCGGGTCGGATTATTGTTATATTGATATTCTGTTTTTGAGTCTATTTTTCCTGTACTTGTATAGTGGATTACACTTTTCAGTAATCCTCTTTCCAGCTCTTTAGAAGTATAAGGCTCATCTAACGTCAGATTCAATATATTTTCTATTCTCGGAAGTGCTGGTTCATCCATAAATTCTTGATGATCAGTATAGGTATATACAGATTTGCTTCCGTTGGAGAAATGTTCGATTACTCTGGAATAGGTTACCGGAGCACCGCTCGAACTATTGAGGGGGTTGAGTATATTTTCCGAAATTTGACGTATGTCTAACTGACTTTCTTCATGATGCTTATTGAATACTCCCCATCCGATCTCCGCAAAATCATATACTCTTGTCGTTGCACTTCTCCTCCAAAAGGCTGGTTCTACAGATAAGATTCCACTTGAGGATCCATCTTCCAATTCATAAGAAAAAGTTCGTATTATATCATTTTCATTAGAATTCGTATCAGGAGTATCTGTTATCTTTTTTATTCGGAGTCCCCCGCAAATTCCATTTTGAGAATGTATGCCGTACGGTATGATATAGGTGGTGTCAGTTTGGAAATTATAGGAATAAACAGCGTATTTTTTCATTACTCGAGAATAATTATGCGGTTCATATTCGAAAGTCGTATATCCTCCGGTTGGATAATAAATTCGGGTTAGTATTTCAGCATCCATAACATCCGGATTGGGTTGTCTTTTACGCTCTATAGCTGTAGAATCATCTATATTTGCCATATATTCGTCTCCATAATATATATCATTGAAATATCCCCATTTGTCCGATTTTTTTGCATTGTAGGGGGGTAATTTCGTTTGATTATATTGGAATTGGTAGCGATATTTTGTTCCTTCAGTTTGAGGGAAAGAGGTTTCTAATGACTCCAATTTTAACCTTTCAGATTCATTCTCGATATAGTTAAACTTCACATTCATTTTGTTCTTTACTATTATATTGTCTAATTTTAGAAAAGCACTTTTTTCGATTAGTCCTATATCGTCTAAGATTGTATTTCCATATTTCGATGCAAATATTTTGAGATTATCTCTATCTTTATTACTATATTGATATGTGAGTTCGTTTGCTGTAGAAGTTATGAAATCTATGGTATCATGGTTGGATGTTATGATTTTCTTTAAGTAAGAAGGGTGCATAACCATAAAATTGTCATCATATTCCGGGTCTGGATAATGAGCGTTCGGGTCTCCGAGAATTTTATATCTATATCCGCATTTTTGGTTGATTAGCGCATCGGTGCTTCGATCATAGAAGAAGTGAATATATTCTCCATGCGGACTTTCGATGGAGGTCAGATTCCATGTAGTTGGAGTTGTGGTGTATCCGCTTCCTGCAAGAGCTGATGTATAAGCAATTGATGCTTGTGTCGGATCATTATAACTTCCGTAACCTGTTGCTCCGAAAGTATATTTTATACCTTTAGAGTCTGTAATAACAAATTGAATGAAAGGTTTGGTTACATCGACTGTTGGACCCTCTACGAGAGAATCATTATTGAAAGTTGTAAATGATTGAATATCGCTTTGATATAATTTGTATTCTATTTTTAAATCGAGCGGTTGTTTACTTTGCACTTTGGTAGTTGTTTCTCCCGTTTGAGAATCGCCGGTGAAAAAGAAACTTCCGCTTATACCGGAAAAGTTAAAAATAAATTCGTCCGGTTCTGTATCATAATGTTTTATTACGAGATTATCAAGTATGTTTATCAGATAATCTTTATCAATCTGGTTTGTGGCTGCGTTTAAAAAATTGTGTTTGTAAAAAAATCCGAATTGTTTTCCTTCATAAATAGTTTTGTAATGAAGAACAAGATCTCGTTCAAGAGTTTCATCTTTTTTCCCTTTTACAATTCTGGTTATACTGCCTCCGGCTTGTAAATTCCAGCCCAAACCTACCCAGCCGGGGTGTTCATCGGTTTTATTCCCTCCGGAATGATATTGTAAAACGATCGGGACTTCGATATCTTGTAACTTGATTGTATATATAGGTATAGATATGTTGACCAATCCGTTATAGTAACTTACAGGTATTTGCCCGTATTTCCCTAATGAGGCTGCATTGGGTGTCGGGAAATCTATTGTTTTAGCCCCCATCATTTCAGGAAATAGAGGTTCTGTCTGAGCATGGATATTGATACTTATTAGAAATCCGATAAATAGTGTTGTGATGTGTTTCATGTCGTTATTACTTAGGTAATTACAATTTTGTAATTGTAGTTTTTGGGTTTTATTATATCCAATGATTTTATATGAAAGCAGAGTAGTATTCGTTTATGAATCATTTTGTGAAAGACCTACCTTATCACCTCCTTTTCCCGTTAATTTTTAGCATTATGGTGTCATATCTTGATACCGGACTTTTAAATAGCAGTTCAAGATTTGCACAATTTTCCGAATAGATTTTATTTAAGAGTCTTGTATATTTAAAGATTTCGTCTCGTTCGGAATTATTTCTTTTCAAACAGTCGACTAAAGAATCGAGGTTTTCAAAGAGTGCGTTGCGCATATTCAATAGAGAGATCTTTTTCTTTTCGATAATACCGAGATTGGTAATTCCGAAAGAGGAATAGATAAAATAGGACAAGTTACTTTTGGGGGAGAACCGTTTGATTTTAGGTTGGGATGTATCGAAAAATTGTTCGGGTTCTCTTGAGATTTCCCATGTATTTATAGGGCTTGTGTGGATAAATTCAAATCTTTCTGTTATATCGTTTCTTTTAGCGATCCAAGCTAAATAAGAAAGGTATTTTAAGATTTGCTTGTCCGGAATGTTGTTTCTTTTGAAATATCCCAAGAATATTTCCACGTTTTTTTCTAAGGGATCATGCATATTAACTAATTGAAAAGATTTTTTTTCGATGATGACGAAGTTTATATATTCTATGCTGGAGTAAAAATAGATTGGACAGATGCCGATATCGGATTGTTTTAAAAGTTTATCAGCTACATAATCAAAGAAGTAATTTCTTAGACTTTCATAGTTTGTGCTATCGATTATTTCATGCTTCATTTGGAAAGCGAATACCGCATTGTAGATGCTGTCCAATGGGATGTCCGTCGCTTTTGCGGATAAAGCGAGACATGTAAAGAGGACAAGAATAAATGCTTTCATATTATTTTGAGTTGATTTGATCAATCAAATACAATATAGATATTAGAAATTATTAATCCGGCCTAAATTCAGTTCTTCCTCGTTTTCATAACTCTTCCGTCAGCGGATTGTTTTCTAAGGTGATTTCTATGGAGTCCCGAGTAAATGTGGTATCCTTAAGTTCTGCCGCATGTTGCAGTTCATCTTTGGGAAACCAAGAATAGTATCCTGTATATTTACGTATCAGATATACGAGTCTGTTATTTTTATTTTGCATGACACGGTTTTTATAAATAGTATTTAAGGCAAGGTCATTAACCGTAATAGAGTCTCGTATTCCGTTTTTTTTATAGACCAGAATTGCCATACGGGCATCTAAATAATCCAATGAATCCGGTAAACCTTTTTGCGGATGTAGTCTTGTCAGTTCAGATTCTATTTCTTTTAATTGATCGCAATCCCTAATCATTGTATCTTTTACGAAGCTTCTGGTGTACTGACATTTGGCGTTCGGTATATTCATTACTGTTTGCCAAGAACATTTTGCCGCCTGTTTGCTGTAAATAAAAAATCTATATTTAAAATATACAACCTTGATAGAATCCAGATTGCTATTACAATATGCTTTTTCCATATCGTGTTTTTGAGAACTGTTACATCCGGTAAGCAGGAGTTGTAATCCTAATAGAAGGTAAAAAAAGTTTTTCATAATGTTTTATCTGTTTTTATTTTATTCCGCTTTAGGTATTTTTAAATTATATGTGTTAATTTCCTCTCTATACATATCTATTACCCCTAAATTACTCATTTTATATACAGAGAATAATTCTCCTAATCTGTAATTTGTTCCGGCAGGTTTTTCATAGATATAAAGGGTGTCATTTCGTAATATTTTGTTATAATACATATAATCTATGGGTTGAATTTTTTTTGAAGTATAATAGGGATATTTTTCTGAATAGTGGGATATGAAATTTTTTATACTATCCAGCCGGTTTGATTCGGAAATCCTAAAAGTGTCGGGAACGGAAATATAAACTTCATTATTACGTGTATGTCTGGTTAAAGAATTTGATTCAAGTATGAAGTTTTCGATTTCGTATTCGTATTCCCAAATCGTGTCGTTTTGTATATATCTTTCGGTATATATTGGAATAGTGTCACATAGGGTAAAATAATATAGAATCGGGTCGGTTTGGTATTTTTTTAGGTTATACCAATATTCCCCTTTATTTATATATACAATGGATTGATTTTGGGTTGTATCGGCGAAGCACAAAAGTACCCGTATGGTGTCGTCATTTCTTTTCACCATAGCATAGGGTAGCGATTTCTTTTCGGTTATTCTGAAAGGGATCTCTTTCATGGCATACTCGTCGAAGGTTTTATATACTCTATAAGTATCTCGCTTGTATCCGGAGCATGCAGATAAAACTAAGACTGTCAGTGCGATAATGGTGTTTCGGGTTTTCATTGTTTTGTGGGTTTATTATAGTTCCAAAAAAAAGTTCCATTTTTATCAATACGGAAATGATATATATTTTTTATTTCTTCACCTCGTATAATGATTTTAAAGTCGGTCGCTATATTGTTAAATTTGCTTGTTTTTTCTTGACTAAGGAGTCCTTTATCGTAGTTATAGTCTGTTGTTAGCTTTTGATCCGAAGTTACTACCGATTTGGCTTGTGTTTGGTCAGATATATGTTGTAACATCTTTAGACCGTTTGCATTTTTATCTTTAGTTACATCGCAGGCATTGATAAAGACATTTTTTCCTTGTAATCCTTCTCTTAAAGAAGCGAAATTGGTATTTTCATCGATTTTTTCTTCACCGATACTGGTTTTCCCAGGAATTCCGTGTTGCGTAATGGAAAAAGCGTTTACCGATGTTTTCATTTCTTTCAATTGTGTCAATCCTTCTTGAAAATCTTTCATATTATCAACTATCATGATCGGCATATTGATGCCTATAGCATGTTTATATACATTTCTTAAAGAGATATCGTGCATATAATAACCGGTCAGTACCATCATTACACCGTAATGCTGATTTGGATTTGTCTGTCTGAATTCAAGTTTCATCCCGTCCGGATCGATATAATTTACCGGATCTCCGCCACAATAAATATAAGGACTTAGATCATAAAATTCTTCGGTTTTGGGATCGGGAGTGGTAAATCGGACAGTCAGGCGGGGATCATACCAACGTGCAGAATAATCGTACCAACCTAATCCGTGCATGGTTTCGTGCTCTTTCCCGTTATACCGTTTACGGTCATCGGTTTGCGGTTCAAGTCCGTCGATATCCCCGTGCATGGCTCCTTCGGGATAGTAATCGTAGTTATAACATAGCCGGTTGCCGTTCAGCACGGCACGTATATTCCCCTGATGGTCGTGAATATACTGGTAAAAAGTATATTCAGGCTCGCTACCGTTTCCTTTACCGACTTTTATATAACCGTCGGGTATATATATTTTGCTTAATGCTCCGTTCTCATATAGATAATTCCCGCAATAGTCGGTACTGTCGGTATATTGCATATCGTTTTCTGAAACGGGCATCGTATTTCCTACAGGAACAAAAAGGTTGTGAGCCGAAGTTCCGTAACGGGCCTTTAATTTCCGACCGACGGCATCATACGAGAAACCGATGTTCAGACCTTTCTCTTTGAAAGAGATATTATTCGGCAAATTGAGAATATTATAATCGATGTTATCTATACTCCGGTTTTTGTCCTGTACCAGATTGCCATTGTTGTCATAAAAGAATTCCGTTTCTTCCTCCACCATATTTCCGATATTTATATCGTATATGCTGTCGGGTTGTTGTACCGATTTGAGTTGATTCCCGTTATGGGTAAAAGTCAGGTGGTTTATATACCCGTATTTATCTACCCAAGCCTGTGATCCGTCATCATACGTGAATAACTCTTTCCCGATTATGCCTTTTCGTTCGAGATGCGTAATATTGCCGTTTCTGTCATGTGTATAAGATGTCGAGTAGAAATTCAAAGAGTCTGGAGTAAAACCGGCTGATGTCAACCAGCCTCTATTGTTATAGGAAAAACCGTAACTCTGTTTTTCGGGGCGGGATGCAGAAGTCCATGCTATGGAAGCTATGTTTTTGTATCGATATCCTATTTTTTCTGAAAAATAGGGAGCTGCGTTCAATGTATCTATTCGGTTTATGATATCATAATGGTAATTTATGCTGACATTGTCTGTCAGTTCTTTGTTTTTTACTTGTCCCAGTTCGTCATAAGTTATTCGGTTTATCTGCTTTTCGGCAAGATTATCGATTTGCAGTTTTATTCCGGTCGGTCGTTCTGCATTATCATACGTATAGGTATAAATCTCTTTTACCGGGTTATTTAAAATAGAGGAAGAATGTGATTTTTCTATCCTTACGGGTTTTCCGGTAAAAGAATATTCTGTGTTTGTAATATCGTAACCGGTTAAGTGATTATTAGACCGGGTCTGTATTTCACGACCTTTCCGGTCATAATAATGTACGGTGACTTTATTGGGAACAGATTTGTCGAAAGAGGCGACAATGCTGCCTGTAAGCAACCCTTGAGTGTCGGTGTGGATTTTATCTCCGGTAGTTTGCGAATCGTAAGCCAATCGGTTGCTATGTGAGTCTGTCAGCTTGAGAAAATTGTAATTATCGTAATAGTTTATCGTCAGAATGTTCAGGTCGCCCATCGGACACTCGTTGCTGTATCCTCCGTATTCTCCGGAATTTCCTGTAAATATTTCCGATACTAACATGTCAGCATACACAGTTCGCAGTTCGGCTACACTCCGGTTGTCGGTTAAAGTTCCCGTTAAGAGAGGACGTGATAAATTGTCGTATTTGACGAAGCTCCATTCGTTCCGTTCGCGCTGGTTACCGTCTTGAGTCAATATGGGGCGGTCGGCTTTGTCATATATAATGTATATAGGTTCGGCACCGGGCAGTTTTTTCTTGATCATCCGGTTTCGGTGGTCATATTCGTAAATATAGGCATATAGATCGAGAGGGTTTCCGGTAGAAAGGGTATATTCCGTACCGGTCATTTTTTCGACAGCAAGAGGAGGAAGTACATATCTTAGATTTCCGTACTGATCATATATGAAATAGGTGTCATAATTTCCCTGAAAGATATCCGGGTATCGAATAAGTACGGTTCTTCCCGTTTTATCCGTGAAATTGTAAGTTTCTGTCAGATTATCGAAAACGTTTTTATTCAATAAAAGATTGGCATCATAAGTCCCGCTCTTTTTAATTCCGTTATTTGTTATTTCGTATTTATTGACTGTTTCATCAGGAAGCCATAGCCCGTTTAAGGTATAATCTTCACTGTATCTGCCTAAATCTTTGGGATACTTTATCAAATGGCAATGGCCTAATGGAGTATCGTCATAAATTTTTTCCGTATATGGTTCTTCTTCATTGTGGAATGATTGAGCAACAGAAACAAATCCCTGAAAGTAAGCCCCATTATTGGAGGGGACAGGTGTTTTTACCCATTCTTTGACCGCATTTCCCATATTGTCGTATTCTATGGTGGAGATTAAATCCGCTCCCGAAGGGGATATGTTCTTTTCTATGTTTTGAATGATCCTTCCGAGCCCGTCGAAATATTGTATATTGGTCAAGGAATTATCGCTTGTAATGTGTATAGATTCAAGATCTTTGCTCTCTTTTGTCATTATAACGGAAGTTATCGCATTTTTTCCGGTGTAATTTATCGGAAGATTTATCTCGGGACTCTCGTCCATCGACGGTATATTCTCATCGGACGGATTGAGATCGAAATAAAGAGACAGAGGCGATACTTGTCCGTTTTTGAAAAATGAGGCAAAAAATTTGCTGGATCCATTTTTTACTAAACTGTTGCAGCGTTGTACAGATCGGCATGAATTGATATCGGAAGAGGTGTTGAGAGAGAATAAAACGGAGTCTTTCTTCATATCTATCTGGTCGACACACTTGTCTTTCCAGTCATACAATTTGATATCCGGAACTTTATCGGTCATTAAGAACGTATTTCGGTATATGACTATACGCTTTTCGTTTTCTTTCAATTGTGGAAATATATCTGTTATCTGAAACTGATTATCCTGTCTGTATACACTGAGGAGCATCCCTTTGGGGGGAATGATCAAGGTGTCGGGGAACTGAAATTCTTCGTTTAAGAATTCAGACTTTACTTTCCAGTCTTTCATTTCGATCGGTCTTTCCGTCGGATTATAGAATTCGATAAACTGTCCTTGATTATTTGCTGCAATTGAAGACGGTATACTGTGAAAAATTTCTGTAATTAACAGGTAATCGTCAGGATAGGAGAACCCGAAATCTACTTTAACCGTTCCCTTGTTGGTAATGTCTTTTTCCAGAATCAAATAGTAATCTCCTTCTTTTAAAATAACTTTGAGTTTATTGGTTTTTTTTACAAATAATTGTCTCAATGTGTCATTATACATATACATGTTTACAGCTTGGCTGGTCTTTATAGAAACTGGGACTCCTTCACCTCTGTCTATATTGATTTTGAATTTGGCATCTTTCAGTCCGTTATTATTGTAATCACTGTTACAAGCATCGAATAAAATAGTTTTGTTGTCATAGCGACTTATGTATATCGGGTTATACGTAGGTGGAGTGTTTTGAGTATAATACCCGTAAAAGTAAATGTTTATGAACCCGTCATAAATGTCCGGTTCATTACTTTCTGCAACGATGTAGTAAATTCCGGGGGGTAAGACTTGGTCGAAAGTATTTGTTTCTGTAAATATCGGATTTTCAATGTTATTTTCGGAGTACGCCCGGATACATGTATTTTTACTTGTAGAAGATTCGGTTATAAAGTCTGTTTCGAGATGTATTTTCATAGGAATATTGCCTGAGATATTTATTTTATAAACAATATCTCCGCAATCAGGGTTCGTTCCGGGAAATGTACTGGTATAATTATAGGTATTGTATTGTTTCGAGGAGAAGAGTCCCTCTTTTATCTCTTCGATGTAAACCGGTTGTTCATATCCGTTTATTCCGTCTTGCGGACGAAAACTTTCGGCTCGCACTGCTGCCGTTATCGGATAAGGAGCAATCTGCGTATCTATATATAACCGTATTTTGTACGGGTAATATGCTTCTAAGATGCCGGTTATCTCCGGAGCGTAACAGGTGCGGCTCATTTCACTTGTCGCAATCACTTCATCTCCTTTTCGGATCTCTATTCGTGTAATGGCATAATCGGTAGAACCGCACATGTCGATTTTGATACCCATTCGCCGGTTGACCGTAACGGCTATTTCGGTGATATTGTCGAAAGGATCTTCGTTGATGGTATATACCCCTTGACAAATTTCTCCGTAATTATTGAATGTATAGGATGCTATATCGATCGATATTCCGTATTGTACGGATAGAAAAAATGTAATGACACCTAAAATACATCGTTTCATGGCATGATACTTTAAAATAAAACAGAGGTTATATGTTTTTAGAGACTTTTTAAAACAGTCCGTTTTTCTATATAATTCCCGAAAATTAAATGTATATGATATTCTCCGGGTTGATATTCTTGCATATCGATTTGTCTTGTATGATTTCCGGTGGGTAATGTTTCTTGTGATATTATTTTTATTAGTCTGAATCCTGAATCATATAAATATACCTGAACCGGAGTTTCTTTTTTTAAATGATATTCGATTTTTAAGAAATCTTTGACCGGTTGAGGATAAAGTCTGATATTTTCGACCCATTCGTTATATTCGGGATCTTTTTCTTTTGATGCCGCTATGCTATCTGCCAGTGCTTTTTCAAAGGCCATTTCTTGTAATTCTTTTTCATTTATCGGGTCTGGATTCATATTTGCATTTTCTTCCGGAGGAAAATAGAAAGATGAGTAATATATGTTTTTGCGGGAAGGGTGTATGATTTGAGTTTGTATTGTTTCGAATACAGGATACCGATACCCTCTGGCAAACCATGTATAAGTTTGTTTTTGTATAGAATATTTGTTGGTATCGGTTTGTTGTAAAATCGTTTTATTATGTAACCGTAAAACAGATAATGTATCTCCTTCCGGAGTTATTAGTTTTCCGAAAGCATCAGCTGTCGTTTCTGAATTTCCCGAGATATGCAATGGTAACTTTCCGCAATAATTACCTTTTGCTGCGAGTGGAGAATTGATACTATCTTTATAATTAAACGGATAGGTCAATTTCAATTCCGGTAAAGTGTAAATCATGCGGGTCGTACCGTTTACATATTTGTCGAGAAACAGGGAATCGCGTGTAATCCTGTAATAATAAGAGGTATTATGGGCGTTCTCTACATAACCGGCTGTATCGGTTTCGTTTTCCCGGTATCTGATTTTGTAATTGTCGTCCACTATTTTTAGACTACTGTAATCCCAGAGAATATTTTCACCTGAATTTCCCGGATCTTTATATTCTACTTGCCATTTTAAAAGCCTGTCACCCCATCGGCATTTGTTATGGCTGAGTTTGATGATAGGAGTTTGAGCGAATAGAGATGTTGCAAATCCTACCGTAATAAGCAGTACGATTCCTTTCATGGCAGATTTTATTATATAATTTATGTATATCTATGCTTGAATAGTGAATATCGGGTACTTATTATACAACTATTTAGCAAATATAATCAAAAAAAATAAGAATTGATATGGAAATTGTGTGAAAAAAATCAACTAAAAAAAGTGTAAAAACCGCTCTTGTGATGATTTTTACACTTTTTGATTTATTTAAGTTCGTGAGAGTTTTTTATTGGAGAATATTATTAAGTCACTTTTGTGTCTTCTTCGGGTTTATAACGATGTGGCGGTATTGGAACAGTTTCCCTCTTGAGAGGGAAACTGTATGTTCATGTAGATTTCACTTAAAACTAATTCGAGTAAAGTTTAAACAGACTCTTGGCCGTTATTTCTTTACGAATTCGATACGGTCTATATTTACTGCATTTGCAATATTTAAGGTCATGACATGTTTACCTTGCGTTAGTTTCACATCTTCCATTACAAACGGTTCATATTTTTGCCATTCTCCGGTTTCGACATGAAATTCTTTTGATTTTTGGTTACCATTATCAAAAGATAAAGAAAAACGTCCGTTTTTAGGAGTGGCGGCATATACCTTTATATCGTATGTCCCGGCTTCGGCATCAAACGAATAGTTGAGCCAGTCTCCGTTTGATGTATTGCTGATATGGATAATATTTTTACTTGCGCTGATAGCTACACCTTGATCTCGGCGGTATTTTTTATGACTGCCCATTTGTCCGCTCTTGAACTTGTAGCCGTTATCATCATAGTCTTCCGCTTCGATAATACCCGGTACTTTATTGACGGATGCAGCTATACTTATCCAGTCCAAGTTCAAATCTCCATCCTGGGAACGCCATTCGATATAATGTTCTCCCGGTTGCAGTTCGATATTTAATATTTCTATTGTTTCCCATTTATCGGTTGCGGAGTTTACTTTTATTTTATCGGCACGGACAAAAGTTCCGTCGATTGCGAGTTGAAAACTTCCACCGCTTCGATTTTGTGATACCATACAGGTTATAGCGTATCGTCCTGTTTCTTTTACATCGATAGAGTAACGTACCCACTCTTTTCTTTTCATGTGGCTTAAAAATGTTGCGCCGTTTTTTGTTTCGATTTTGATGTCTCCTTCTGCCGGCCTTTTATAATAAGCATAGTGTGAACCGCCGTTATTGAAGTCTTCAGCTTCGATTTTAGTTGTTTTAGTTAAAGATATTTCGGGAGATTTTCCACCTTTGGGAGTACCCCAATTTCGGACTACTTGCAGTGTCCCGTCCGGATTGAAATCGATCGCATCGAAGCAGACCGACCGTAAGCTTCCTGTTCCCGAATAATTCGCTGTATGATAGAATGCATACCATTTACCTTTGAATTGTACGATAGAACCGTGTGCAGTTTCTTCTCCGTGAGGATGCATGTAAACTCCACAATGTTTCCACGGACCTAAAGGATTATCCGACATGGCATATACAAGTTGGTTGCCGCCCAGATTCGAGCGATGGTTGTCTGAATGGGTCATATAGTATTTCCCTTTATATTTAAATACCCATGGCGCTTCGTGAAAATCGACAAATCCGCTCATAGGTTTCATTTCTCCGTCGAGTTTGCTCCAGTCGTCTTTTTTCAATTTGCAGCCCCATCCGCCTTTTCCGGCACCGCTGGTATATATATATGGTTGGCCGTCATCATCGACAAACACGCACGGGTCAATGGTTGAAGGAATACCTTCTATAAATCCTTTGACTTTGAAATCGGCTGCCGGGTCTTTACTGGTCGCTACAAAGATACGCCAGATATCTTGCCCTGTTCCGTTCTCTTTTTTCTGTATTTTATGAGGAAAGTAAAAATAATATGTTTTGTCTTTGGGGTTGTAAGCACAATCGGGCGCCCACATAAAACCATCGATACCTATTCCGGTTTGTTTTTTTACGTCATCGGAGTTCAATATTTCACCGTGATCGGTCCATGTTTTCAGATCATCGGTAGAGAATATATGATAACGGTCCATGTGATCACATCCTTGAGACGGTTCCATATCATGTGAAGCATATACATATAACCGTTCTTTTCCGTTGATTTTCCATACATGAGCAGACGGGTCGGCTGTGTAGAGATTTCCTACGAACGGGCTATTATGCATCTGTGAAGGCAAATTGACAAATAACGGATTTCGCTCTTGTCGGGTTATTATCGGGTATTTATAGTCAAATCCTCCCGGTTTTGTATTATTCCCGATCAAATCTCCTGTACGAGTAAACGTAAATTTGTCAATATTCATGCCGCCGTAAGTGTACCATTTGAGAATATGTTTCCCTTTCTTTATACGTACCCCGTCTGTTTTTACGGAACAGGAAAGATTATTCCAGTTATCGTCCGGAGCATTTTGAAGTTTACATACGGGTTCTCCATCCAATTCGAAAAAGAATCTTCCGTTTCCGCTTCCCGATACGCAGAATGTCTCGATTGTATAAACACCGTCTTGCATGACATTCACGGTATAGTTAGTCCAGTCTCCCGAACTTGTATGTCCGATAAATGTTTTTTGTCCGTTTTTGTTTAGAGATACGCCTTTATCTTCCCTGTATTTTTTTATTATTCTTTCTTTATACTTTGCACCCATTCGATAACTTAAGATGATGTGCATTAAAATAAGAATTTCATTATGTTGTTTACATTCATTATTTGATCGATATCGATTTGAAATATAAATCCTGAATTTATAAATGTTTAGTTGGTAATTTATATTCATTAAAACAGTTCCATCATCATATTCTAAAGATCGGATTATAAAATATAAATGATATACTTTGTGTTTCTTTCTTTTATTCATATGTGCATCTTCTTTATAATCTAAATTTAAATAGATATTGATTTGAATACATTCCTTTAAATTAAAATAACATCGTACATCTTGTTTATTATTTTTATCTCTTTTCTTTGAGTAAATATATTCTTCTAAAGTAGGCATTTTAATACCATAAATATGTTTACTTATTTCTTCAATTGTCATTTTCTTTGCTTCATCTACATATTCTTGAATAATTCTTGATAGAATTTCTTTATGACAAATAATTCTTTGACAACAATAATCATACATACGTTTTTTATTTTGAATTTCATTCATATTTTTATCCTCCACAATATATATTCGTCATGTTGTCTCCTTTTTTCTTCAAAAAACAAAAAAAAAGACCAAATATTTCTATTTGATCTTTCATAAATTATTTGTTTTTTAAATCAGATTCATCAAATGCTTTAGATATAGCACCACCTGGAGCAACCATTGGGAAAACTTTATCATCTTTACCGATCATTACTTCAATTAAAACAGGTCCATTTGTATCTAAAGCTTCTTTAATAGCTGGTGCAACTTCTTCTTTTGTAGAAACACGAATTGCTTTACATCCTAATCCTTCAGCAACTTTACAGAAATCAACTTTATCATCTAAAATCGTATTACTATAACGTTTACCATAGAATAATGTTTGCCATTGTCTTACCATTCCTAATACCTTATTGTTGATAACAACTTGAATAATAGGCACATTGTAACGACTTGCTGTAGCAAGTTCATTCATATTCATTCTGAAGCATCCATCACCAGCAATATTAAATACTGGGAAATCAGGATTTCCATATTTAGCACCAATTGCAGCACCTAAACCAAATCCCATTGTTCCAGCTCCACCTGAAGTAATTAATTGACGTGGACGTCGATAATGATAATATTGAGCAGCCCACATTTGATGTTGTCCAACATCTGTACAAATAATCGCATTACTATCTGTTAAATAATCAATTTGTTCAAGGACATAAGGTCCTGTAAGAGTAGAATCATCATAGTTAAGTGGATAACGATCTTTTAAATCACGAATTTGTTTTAACCATTGTGGATGATTTTGTCTTTCTAACTTATTATTTAATTCATTTAAAATACATTTAGCATCACCAATAATACCTAAATCAACTTGAATATTTTTATTGATTTCAGCAGCATCTACATCAATGTGAATAATTTTAGCATTTGAAGCAAATGTTTGCGTATTACCAGTAACACGATCAGAGAAACGTGCCCCTACTGTAATTAATAAATCACATTGACTTACCCCAAAGTTACTTGCTTTTGTTCCATGCATTCCAAGCATTCCTGTATAACGAGGTCTTGTATTATCAAAAGCCCCTTTACCCATTAATGTTTCACAAACAGGTGCATCAATTTTTTCAGCGAATTCTTTTAATTCTT
>ERZ835051.2008-NODE-2008-length-19347-cov-4.669189_pt1 | contig 19347 bp, 29 predicted proteins | sample MGYA00519575_ERZ835051 | MGnify/ENA primary metagenome ERZ835051 (study PRJEB31850, sample SAMEA3708769) | human gut metagenome | biome: human gut; feature: human-associated habitat; material: faeces | place: China | collected 2014 ... | reverse complement strand
CTACTTTATCTTATATACAGATTCATATTTCAATACATCTCATGTTAATGTTAATCGAAATGCGGAAATATAAAGAGCAAGAACAAGAAATATTTCAATACATCTCATGTTAATGTTAATCAATGTGATAACTACTTAGAAGCCTTTGCAGCTCCATTTCAATACATCTCATGTTAATGTTAATCTCTTTACTGGTCGTGGCTTCGGTTTTTCAAGAGCATTTCAATACATCTCATGTTAATGTTAATCCAAGAAGAATGTGTAAATGCTTGTCAAAAATACATATTTCAATACATCTCACGTTAATGTTAATCACAAAGCGCCAGAGCTTCATAATCGCCCATACTGATTTCAATACATCTCATGTTAATGTTAATCGTTGGAAAGCGTTAATTTTTCACCTATCGAAAACTAATTTCAATACATCTCATGTTAATGTTAATCCATGCTTCCTGCAAGTAATTCTGCCACTTCTTCCTCATTTCAATACATCTCATGTTAATGTTAATCATACATCTCTGTCAAGAAGCCCATCCATAATCACAATTTCAATACATCTCATGTTAATGTTAATCATACAGTTATCACAAAAGAAAGGAGAATATACATAATTTCAATACATCTCATGTTAATGTTAATCTATACAGGTTATAGCATGTGAACAGTCTCTTCTTGAATTTCAATACATCTCATGTTAATGTTAATCTTTAAAAGCAAAACTTGATTATCTTGTCAGGAGTGGATTTCAATACATCTCATGTTAATGTTAATCATTAATGCCTAAGAACTTATTAAAAGCTGTCAAAGATTTCAATACATCTCATGTTAATGTTAATCAAGTTGAATGTCACCAAGATTAGACATAAGCGCGATTTCAATACATCTCATGTTAATGTTAATCAGGTTCTTGGAGAACAGTACGTTCCGTTTACAAGATTTCAATACATCTCATGTTAATGTTAATCTCACCCCAGCGCTGTTCTCTTCGTATCCAATTGGAGATTTCAATACATCTCATGTTAATGTTAATCGCTAACCAAGACGAGGTTACAAGCATATCTAATAAGCATTTCAATACATCTCATGTTAATGTTAATCAGGTGAAGGTTTTACATCACCAACAGAAGAATATATATTTCAATACATCTCATGTTAATGTTAATCATGCATTATGGTTATATGCTTGGACACTACCAGTATTTCAATACATCTCATGTTAATGTTAATCGCGAAAGAAGCAGGAGAAAGACTTTCATATCTTAATTTCAATACATCTCATGTTAATGTTAATCCCCATTGTATCCCTAAATATAGGTGGTAAATCACTATTTCAATACATCTCATGTTAATGTTAATCCTTGTCTGCTTTTGGCACTACAAGGCGACAGCGGCTATTTCAATACATCTCATGTTAATGTTAATCCTCGCCACTGTAATCGGCAAATCCATCTTCAAACACATTTCAATACATCTCATGTTAATGTTAATCGATAACGAACATTCAGATATAATCAATGGGGAGTTAAATTTCAATACATCTCATGTTAATGTTAATCTGCAGTTCTTATCTGGAATAATACGGAGTTTACAGGATTTCAATACATCTCATGTTAATGTTAATCTCCTTTTCGTCTTATATACTCATTAACGACAATTGGATTTCAATACATCTCATGTTAATGTTAATCATTAATATATAAGGTTTTTTATAGCACATTATAGCATTTCAATACATCTCATGTTAATGTTAATTGGTCCGGTAAAAACCCAGTCGGACAGCTTGCGGTTATGAATCGCCGCTTTGGTTGGAATCTTCCGGGCGTGAGCAGAGAAAGCACCACGAAAGTCATTAAGACAGCCGCAGACCTTCCGCAGCTTGGCACATCCAGAAACGCTCAAGGCTCTAATGTTCGTCAAATTGCACAACAAGAAAACATTGTGCAAGATGTACAAGAAATCCCACAAAGCCAGTAAACAAGCGGATTGTAGCCGTTTGCCTCACGATAACATGATTTCGCTAAAGTTGAGTTTAGCGAAGTGATAAAATAGAACATTTGAGCGACAAAAACACGATAAAGCCAGTAAACAAGCGGATTGACAGCGATTGCATGATAATTATTCATTGCGCAATGGCTCCGCTCTGGCTGATTTCATTGTGTAAAATGTATAACGCATGGCGTGGGGGTTATTAGTTTTCAGATTTTCGCCCCAACTAAGTCGCTCAAATATTCTCAAAAATAAAAAGGCTTATTATATATATTTATATATACATAACCAACCAATAATAATTTATTAAACTATATACAATAACCATTATATTTATTAATATATAGCTTTGATAATAACTCACATAATATAATCAATAAATCTACTGTACAAATTCTATAGATAGGTGTATAATAGACACAGTTAATTTAATTCTAATGATTTTATAAACACACATCAGATACCGGTTATTCAATCGGGCTATTTCCAAAAATTTTTTAAATGTAAAAAGGGGTTAGAAATGCAGGGCGACAAGTATCAAGCTTTGGCTATGGCTATGTGCACTAACGATAAAAAGTCTACAGATAGGCTTGAGAAAAAGACTGATGATTCAAAGCTAGGCAATCGTGGTGAAGATACGCCAAGAATTGAGCTAGGTGACGGCAAATCAGACAATTTTACTTCATTAGGTATTGTTGCACCAAATGTTAAAGGGAATGTCGTATATGACGCTGTAAATCATCCACAGCACTATTGCACTGGCAAATATGAGTGTATAGATGTTATGCTTGAGATATTCGGTATCGAAGCTGTTAAAACATTCTGTTTGCTCAATGCTTTTAAGTACAATTACCGAAGTGGTAGAAAGAATGGCTTAGAGGATATTCAAAAAGCCAAGTGGTACATTGACAAATACATAGAATTGTCAGAATAGTCGTGTCAGTCAATGAAAGTATAATGGTTGCAAAGGATAGTACACTGCGACTTGTGGCGAATGCATACTGGGAATAGCCACTATTGCCCTTTAGTATAATGGTTAATACGCAGGATTTTGATTTCTGTAATATGGGTTCGATTCCCATAAGGGTAGTTTATTTTTCTTTTTATTCGTTTGGCTGTTCATTATTGTGTTTTTGCATTTTACACAGAACAGTCCTCCTTTCATATACCTCTTTGGATTTTGTTCAGTTAAAAGCGGTGCAAGACCGCTTGAGAGGGTTTGGCGTGTATATACATAGCCATGTGAAAATCAGCTTATCAAGAAGCACTCCTTATCAAAACACCCCTAATATTTTATTGTTTCTGTTCTTGTTTCTTGATAGCCGTTATAGGCGGTATTTGCAGATATGGTGTAATGGTATCACAAGAGATTGCTAATCTCTCTAACGAGTAAAATCGTTATGCAGGTCCGATTCCTGCTATCTGCGCTAAAATCCTTTTTCAAGTCTGCGTGCGTAAGCTGGTAGCAGACTAATACTAGTTAGAATAGGGTTTTGGTTCTGACAACATAGTGTGAGATAGGTTCAATTCCTATTACAGTCGGTGTACCCTTGGAGATGCGGTTCTTCGAGGTGTGAGGTTCGATTCCTTAACTGGGTGGTGAGTATGGTGCAAGTCCATATGTCAGATTAACAGCAAACTAGGTTAGCTACCGAAAAGCAGACCGCGACTGCCTGTTTGTTGTTATATCTAAAATCGTGGAAATTATCATTCGTGGAGGTAAATAAAATGGCAAAGTTGATTAAGCATCGTTCAATCGGAAAAATAAGAATGGAACTTGCGGATTATGTGCTGAATTGCACAGATGATGAATTGTACGAGCTTTGCGGTGCTGTTTCAGAGCTTGAAGGTGTAACATCTTGGTCTTGTGATGAATGCCAAAAACGATTTAAACCAGATTGTAGCTTTGATAGCGATGATTCAAGATGCAAGAAGCATTTCTTTGAGATGAATAAGCCGGAATAATATTGGTAAAATCAGTTGCCTAGTGATTGCAACACGAAAAGAGTAACCTACGAACTCCTGGCAACTGTTTTTATATAAATCGTAGGGTTATCTATCGTAGGAGGTAATTTATGACAGACATAAAAATTAAAAAAGCAGTAATTAGAGAAGATTTATTATCAATAACAAACGATTATAGAAAAGCAATCATTCTTAATCAGTTTATCTATTGGTCTGAAAGAGTTTCAGATGCCGATAAGTTTATCAAGAAAGAAAATGAGATCGCAAAGAGCAATGGAGAAGAGGAAAGAGAGCTTTTCTATGGTTGGATATATAAAACCGCCGAGGAATTAGCTGATGAGGTTATGTTAGGTTTATCTGCAAGCCAGATAAGAAGATATATCAGCGATTTGGTGAATATGGGTTATATCTCAAAACGAAATAACCCTAAATATAAGTGGGATAGAACATTACAATATAGGGTAAATCTTGTAAATATTGCAAAAGACCTTAAAAAGAATGGCTATCCATTAAGCGATTATAAAATTGAAATTCCAGAAAATGAAAAAACCATTACGCACGAGTGCGTAATCAATAATGAGCCAATGAAAAATCAAACACAAGCTAGTGACGAAGCAATACCAAAGAGTACTAACATAGATTACTTAAACAAAGATTACAAATCAAATAGTACAGAGTGTAATTCTCTTAACAGAGAACAATGTAATTCTTTTTTACCCAAAGATAAAAAAGTGAAAGAGTTTAAGCCGATAAGCGAATACTCTCAAAGTGATTGGGAAGTTGCCGAAGAAAGAATGATAAACAGAGCCGGCAAGATAGCTTATGATTGGACTAATGATAAAACGCTCAAAGAAAATGTAGAAGCATTCTTTAAATACTTTTTAGATAAACACGGAGAATGTACTGGAGAATATCACTACCCATTAACAGATAAGGTTTTATCAAGAGTAGTAGATAACCTAACAAAAGAAACTGACATAGAGCGTGACGGATATACAGACACCTATTATGCGGCTATAAGTGATATGGACGATAATACAGACTACAAGATGTTAGTTGATGAATATTTCAATACAAAGTTTTCAGCACAATGTGATTACAGCTTAGTTCACTTTTCTTCTGAAAAGGTTTTAATTAACATTATGAATCACGCTTGTAAGAGCAGTTGGTGTGAAAGCAAGGAGTGATTATTATGGCTATGGGCGTACACCCACTAAACAAAGATAAGTTTTATGAAGCAATTAACTTATACATATCGGGGCAGGCTTCACAGGTAAAGGCGGCAAAAGTAGCAGGTTGCAGCGTACCGACATTTAAGAAATACGCTAACAAGATTTATGGCGGCGAGGAATTACCAGATAATTTATGGGGGAAGAATGATGATTGAGGGAATTATTAACTGTTGGATAAGACACAAGACAAAGAACTTAACAAGAATACCATTGTTTATAATGACATTTAACTATCGTAAATATAAAGCAGACGGAAAGAAAGACAGTTGCATGTTTTACACACACCCAGATATTGCCAAAGATGAATTTGTGAAAAGCAAATTACAGGAAGTCGTTGACTATATCAGAGATAACTATGATTTGAATATATTTACGAAGATTTGAGGTGCAATATGTGTAAATTTTGTGAGGAAAATTTTCCTGTCATAACGCGTTATGGTAAATTTAAGCTTGATAAGTTGTCAAATAAACCTGTAATTACATGCGACTTGAATAAATGTCCGTCCTTTGCGGTGTGTAGCAGTAAAGATATGAATGTTGAAATGGTAATGAAAATAGATTATTGTCCTATCTGCGGTAGAAAGTTGGTGTAAGAATGAAACACGAAAAAGAATGGCACACATGCGATAGGTGCGGCGCAGAAATAAACGAAAATGAAAGAAGTATGTTTCTGAAAAAGGTTTATAGAATAAGCGGACTTTTAGTTAGAAAATATGCTTATGAAAAGTTAAATGCCTTTGATTTATGCCCTAAGTGCAGGAAAGATTTTGAGAGGTTTATGAGGAATGAATGATTGTTCAAAATGCAAATTCAGCGAAGAAGATTATATTTTCGATGAAGAAATAGGAGAAGAATATCCCATATATACTTGTAGCAAGGGCAATGACACAGATTTAGACTGTGAGTGTGAGGATTTTAAGGAATACAAGCCGAAGAAATATAAAGAGAAAGATACAAGGTGCGATAAATGTGAGTACCTTGAGATTTGCCTCGATAAGGGCAATGTTATTGATTGTAGGACAGTTTGCGATACAAGAAGTCATTATATAGCTGGCAGAATGGGGTGTGTTAAAAATGAATGATTGCAACTTAACTACTTGCCGATATAACAAAGACAATAAATGCACAAATGATGAAAAGAGAACAGAATGTATTGAGGTATCGGAAAAGGTATTATGCGTTAATAAGAAAATATTTAAAAAAGATTGAAAATGCCAAGGATATTGGTAATGAGGATGACAAGCCGATAGAAACATCTGAATTGCATGATATGACTATTGATGTTAATGTTTCAGTTGATGCAGTTAATGAGTACGCAAAATCAATTTTAGGAAGATACCCTAAAGACAATATGGAGTTTTCAAGAGCTTTAGCAATGAAAATCTTAGAGGAAACAAAGGCATTAGCGAATAACGTGAGAAAGGAATGAGGTTATGAAAATAACTGAAATGAATAATTGCATCGAAGAAATGCGCAAATGTTACAAGTTTGATGATGATAAAACGGAAATACGGATTGGAGATATGATAAGTGGAAGTAACAGATATGTAACTGTCGGTACAAGGGATGAAAACGGAACACAGATTGAAATGACAAGATATGCAGATGAATTAGTGGAGAAAGTATATGAAAAAATCAAGAAGTAAAATCATAATCAAAACTAGAAAAGGCGGTTATACAAAAATATACGCTAATGGTAAATGGCAGAAAAAAATTACAGACATTGATTTTCACGCAGACTGTAATAGAAAAGGTATACCATACATAAATGTCAACTGCCAGTTTGAAAAGTATGTATGCGATAAGAACGGAGCACCAATCGTATCTAACGGTAATATGGTAAAAGAACGCTGTATTGCTAAAATTTAATATATGAAAGGAAAAGCAGAATGAAAAAATTATTTGTAAGTGTGCCAATGAAAGGTAGAACAGAGGAAGAAATTAAAGCAAGTATTCAGAAAATGAAAAAGATTGCTGAAATATACGAGGGCGAAGAATTAGAGCTTATCGACAGCTACATTAAGGATAACCCACCGAAAGACAGCAAAGAGGCTGTATGGTACTTAGGCGAAAGCCTTAAGAAACTGGCACAGGCTGATGTATTTATAGGAATATGTGAAAACTATGATTGGAACAGCTGCTACATTGAAAGAAAAACAGCAGAAAGATATGGCATAAAAACATATGCATGCCCAGCAGAAGATGTAATTGATTGTTATTCTTTATTACTGGAGAAAAAAGGGATATATGCATGCACAACTAAAAGAAATGTTTATCCTAACATTTAAAGATGATTGCTGAAATAATAAATATCACCGCCATATAAGTGATTTATGGCGCTACCCTAAAACAATTATAGGCAGAGGTCTATAAGCACCTTTGCTGAAAAGTGGAGGTGCTTTTCTTATGGCTAGTCAGAGCCTTATTTCTACAATCAATGGATATGAAAATTACATAGAGAGAAATGGAATAGATGAACAGGTAATTAATGCCTATGTAGACGCTTGCAGTGTAGCCATAAACGGCGAGAAAGATATTAAGTATGGACTACAGCTCACTAAGAGGGCAAAAGAGCTTATAGAGGGCTTCTGCACGGCTAAAACAGGCGGCACGATATGGGATTTAGAGAAGTATGCGTTTGCAAATAAAACGGAATATGAGCTGATTAATTGGTTTTACGATATTTTACTGATTGAAGCACAAAACAAGGTTGTTGACAGTTTTTTTAGATACATAGAAAAGAAACGTGAACCTAAAGAAAGATTCTATATGCCGAGAAGAAAACAGTTTATCAAAATAGGCTTAATAGAAGCATTACAAGGCATGATTGATGATAAATATGATATTTTATGTATTTCTCTCCCACCCGGAACAGGAAAAACCACAATCGAAAAGTTTTTCCATTCTGCGGTTATAGGTTGGTACTCAAACGGATATAACCTTTTTTATTCACACAGCGGAGACATTACACGAATGTACTATGATGGCGTATATGATATTGTCACAAACGCTGACGAGTATACATGGGGAGAAGTGTTCCCTGGACTTGAAGTAACAAGCACAAATGCAAAGCTTGAACAGTTTAACGTAGGAAAATATAAGCCGTTTCAATCTGTACAATGTACATCTGTCGGCAGTAAAAATGCCGGTAAAGTCAGAGCCAATAAATTTCTGCTAGTTGATGATATGATAGGCGGCATTGAAGAAGCACTTAACCCAACTTATCTTGATAAATTGTGGGATAAATATGCAGTAGATGCACGACAAAGAAAGATACCAGACGAGGATGGAAACCCATGTAAAGAAATACATATTGCTACAAGGTGGAGCGTTAGAGACGTAATAGGACGTATTATACAAGCTTATGAGGGGAACAAACGAGTTAAAGTAATATCCGTGCCTGATGTAGATCCAGTAACAGGAGAAAGTAATTTTGACTTTGAATTTGGTGGCTATACAGTAAAGGATTTTGAAGATATTCAGTTGCTTATGGATGAAATCTCATATCGCTGCCTGTATAAACAAGACCCTATAGAACGTGAAGGATTATTATTCCCAGATGATAAAATCCGAAGATACCTCAATCTACCACATGGAGAACCAGAGATTATTACGGCACAATGCGATACTAAAGGAAAAGGTACAGATTACTTTGTGCTACCGGTATTGCAAAAACACGGAGAAGATTATTATTGCGTTGATTGCGTATGCGATAACACAGCAGATTATGAAGAACAATACAGAAATGCCGCAGGCGTACTTGTGAATAACAAAGTACAAGAGTGTGAATTTGAGCGTAACGCCGGCGGCGACAGAGTTGCAATGGAAGTTAATAAGCGCGTTGAGAGCGTTGGATGGATATGTAATATCACAGATACGCCTACAGAAACAAATAAGGAAGCAAGGATATTCCAATGTTCAAACTGGATATTGCAACACATTATTTTTAAAGACTCATCACTTTATAAGCCTAACGAGCCATACGGAGTAATGATGTCGCTATTAAAGCAGTATTCAGTATCTGGCAAGAAACAATTAGATGATGTTCCAGATGTTTTCTCAAACTTTGCGTTAAGAATGACAAAAGGAAATAGGATAAAGCAGACAGTAATAATGTCAAGTCCAATATAGGGGGTTAATCTATTATGACAACCAAGGATTATCTTAATCAAATCAGCAGACTTAATCGGATGATAAATAATAAACTAACAGAGATAGCACAGCTTAAAGAACTTTCTTGCAGTATATCGGCTATTGGAAACGAAGAAAAGGTAATATCATCATCAGACCCAGATAAAATAGGCACTACATACGCCAAAATTGACGAAATGGAGCGCAATCTTGATAAGATGATAGATGAATACATTGAAAAGAAAAACTTGATTATAGGGCAAATAGACAGTATAGAAAATGAAGATTGCTATAATATTTTGTTTTCAAGATATATTGAAAAGAAAACTTTTGAAGTTATTGCTACAGAAATGAAATATTCATGGAGACAAATCATCAGACTTCACGGAAAGGCTCTTAAAGCATTTGAAGAAAAATATGGTAATACATATTTAAAGATGTCATAGAATGTCATATTGCACTAATGATATACTGTATCTGTAAGAAATTACAAAACTGTTTTTCATAAACAAAACATTCCTTATCAAGAAGCACCGTTACTTAATTGTGGCGGTGCTTTTGCTATGCAAAGAGGTAAAATATGAAATTTTATGCAAATAAAGATAAGTCGATTATGTGCCCGAACTGCCGCAAGTTTTTAACTAAGGCAAACAGCAAAGACCCACGAACACATAAATTAGCGTGTAAGCATTGCCACAAATGGATATGGTATGTGCCTAACGATGATGATAATTTTCAAATTAAAGAAATACCGGATAGCAGAAGTTCAAGCGGTATGACATTTTATTAGAGGTGTAGACAATGCAGACAGGAAGAATTGCTATTTATACAGGTGCAAAAGAAATAACACCTGACAATATAATACCAATTTTGCGTGAAGCAATTTTGGAGCATGATATTAATTCCAACAGAATACAGTTTCTTCTTGATTATGATGCAGGAATACAACCAATAGTTAGGAAGAATCCAAAGACTTACAGACCGGACATTGACTGTGAGTGCTGCGACAATGTGGCTAACGAAGTCACAGAGTTTAATTTAGGTTTTAAGTGGGGAAATCCTATAACGCTAGTTCAAAATAGCGACAATGAGGATTCTAACCTCACAGAAGCTATAGCGGAATTAAACAGTTGCTACGAATCACAAAACGCAAGGCAGAAGCAGCAGGAACTTGCAAGATATGTTGAAATCGGCGGCGTTGGATATGTCCTTATTGATGTAAATACAGAATATGAAGATGGGGAAAGCTATTTTACATATGATGTATTAGATCCAAGAACAACATTTGTTGTAAGGTCAACAGCTTATAGCGATAAGAGGGTTATTCTTGCAGGTACTTATATCAAAGACAAACACAGCGGTACAAGATATTACACTTGTTTTACAAAAGATATTCGCTATGAAGTTACGGATGGAATAAAAATTACTAACGGACCAGAAAAAGGAAAAACAAAATGGGGATTTTTAGAGAGAAGTGGAGAAGAGAATCCATTACATAAAATTCCTATTATTGAATATACAAGGTCATTTGATAGAATGGGCTGTTTTGAACGGCAAATATCTGAAATGGATAACTTAAACCTACTTATTTCAGATTTTACAAATGATGTTGAACAGAATACGCAGGCGGTATGGCATACGAACGATGTTGATTTCCCAGTTGAACAGGAAACAACAGTTGATAAAGATGGAACACCGCACATCACTAAAAAAGTAAGGAAACCAAAATCCGGAGAATGGATGCAGACCTATACATCAGCAGATGGCAAAACTCCAATAGTTGAGCCACTTGCAATCAATTATGATTACACAGGTATGCTTAACAATATCCAATCAAGGCGACAGATAATCTTGCAGAAATGTAATGTGCCACAACGAAATGATAATAGCGGTGGCAGTACAGGAGTTGCAATGTCAGATGCAACAGGTTGGTCACAGGCTGAAACAGCGGCGGCAAAACAGCAATTAATTACTGATGGCTGCAAAATGGAAGAGATAAAAGTTGTTCTTGCAGCTATCAAACTGTCAAACAATGTTGCCAGCAGTAACCCATTACTTAAATTAAGGTCAAGAGATGTAAAACCTAACATTAAGCGACAAAAAACTTATGAAATGTCAACCAAGGTTAATGCCATGGCAACATTGATAAGCCACGGATTTAGCCTTAAAGATACAGTTGATGCAATTCCATTCTTTGATGACCCTAACGATGTTGTAGCAAGAAGTGGAGAGATGGTTAAGGCATATCAAGACAGTATAATCAACAAAGACACACAGAACCAAGCGGAGGGCGGAGATGGCGAACAATCACCTAACAAAGACCGCACAATGCAAGACTTATCAGACCAGACAGAAAATAGTCCAGTTATAGATAAGAGCAGAACAGATAAATAATTGATATTGAGCCACAGGGTAGAAAATGCCTTGTGGCTTTTTATATGCCCTAGAGAAAGGGCAATACAAATATCGCAAGAAGTTGAGAGAACAACAAAAAACGCAGAAAGCAGAGGTAAAGAAATTATGGCAGATGTAACTAACACAACAACAGAACCAACAACTAATAATGAGCCACAGAACGAAGAACAGACACCTAGTGTAGAAGAACTTATGGCACAGCTTGCTAGTGAAAGAGCTGAAAAAGAGAAGTATAAGAACGCTTCTGATAAAGCCAGTTCAGAAGCAGCTAAGTACAAGAAAGAACTTCGCTCAAAGCAGACAGCAGAAGAACAGGAAGCAGAAGCAAAGGCAGAAGCTGAAAAGTTGCAGGCTGAAAAGTTCGAGAATATGAGCAAAGAGCTTAATCATATGAAAGCTGTCAACGCTTATCAGAAAGTTATAGGCGATGGAAATGATATTGATTCTTTGATTGAGGCGGTTGCAGATGCAGACCATAGCCTTATAGCAACTGTAATTGCCAATGAAGTGCAAAGACAGGTTAAAGAAGCTAAGGCAGAGTGGCTTAAATCGAGACCGGCTATTAATGCAGGCGGTGGAGAAGAAAGCACGATAACACAGGAACAGTTCAACAAGATGAATTACCACGAAAGAGTGGAGTTCAAAAATAAGAATCCAGAACTTTATAAGAAGTTCACAGAGTAGAAAACGGAGGTAAACAAACTATGCCACAGACTAAGTTAGCAAATTTAGTAGATCCACAGGTAATGGCTGATATGGTATCAGCTAAGTTGCCAAAGAAGATTAAGTTCTCACCTATCGCAAGAGTTGATACAACACTTGTAGGCAGACCGGGAAGCACAATTGTTGTGCCAAAGTATGCTTATATTGGTGACGCAGAAGATGTAGCAGAAGGTGTTGCTATGGGTACAACAGTACTTACAACATCTACAACAGAAGCAAAGGTTAAGAAAGCAGGTAAGGCTGTAGAGCTTACAGATGAATCAGTATTATCTGGTTATGGCGACCCACTTGGTACAGCTATTAATCAGATTGCTATGTCAATCGCTGCAAAGGTTGATAATGACAGCTATGACGCACTTTGCACAGCACCTATTGATTACGATGGAACAGCAGCACCTATCAGCTATTCAGCAGTTGTAGCAGCTAATAGCAAATTTGATGATGAATCAGATTCATCACTTACAAAGATATTATTCATTAATCCGGCGCAGGAAGCCACATTGCTTAATGATGATGATTTCAAGAGCAATGACAAGTACCCACTTAATGTAATTATGAATGGCACTATCGGTTCTATTGCAGGAGCACAGGTTGTTAAGTCTAAGAAAGTTAAGCTGATTAAGTATGAGCTTGATGATGCAACAGGAACAATCAATGTTGTAGCTGACGCGACAAGCGAGGATTCAACTAATGTTCATCTTGACACAGCACTTGCACATACGCTTAAGCCAAAGGACAAAGAAATTAAGGTAGGTAGCAAGTTAAAGGCTGTTACAACAGAGTTCTACGCTTGCCCTATTGTTATCGTGTCAGCAGATGACCCTAACGAAGACGCAGGTGCAGATGGCGTGTCAGAGGAAGAGAACGCACTTACAATCTATATGAAGAGAAGCGTTGAGATTGAATCTGACAGAGACATTCTTGCAAAGACAACTGTTATCTCTGGCGATGAACACTATACAGCTGTTCTTAGCAATGATTCTAAGGTTGTTCTTGCTAAGTTTGGAAAGTAAGAGGTGTTTATATGTTATTAAGACGACATAAAATCAACGCCGCAAAGCAGAGCGAAGAAGTAACAGCAGATAATGCAAGACAGGAAGCTGTTTATGGAGATGAGCTTAAGTATGAGGAAGAGCAGGACAAGTTCCCTGCTCAACCTACAAGCGATTACACAAAAACAGCTATTAAGCGTATGCCAACAGCGGACTTGCAGACACTTGCCTTAGAACAAGGTATTGAGAACGCAATGGAGCTTACAGGAGCAGAACTTAAAGAACTGTTAATTGAGAAATTAGGGTTATAGGAGCTGAAATTATGGAATACACCACATTAGAGCAAGTTAAAATCAGACTTAAACAATTTCATATTGATACAGTCACAAATGATGATGAAACAACATCTGATGTGGTAGTGTTCGATAGCAAAGAAGATAATCCGATAATCGAACAGCTGATTAAGCAGGCTACAGAAGATGTAAAGGCAAGAAGAAACTACCCCGACAGCTACACAGATGAAATGATAACCGATGATCTGAAGAAATTTGAAAGTGTTATCGTTAATCTTGCGGTCTATGACCATTCACAGGCAGGCGAAGCATTTATGTCAAGTTACAATGAGAATGGCGTAAACAGAACTTGGAGAGACAGAGATAGCTTATTTGTTGGGGTATTTCCATTTGCTAAAGTGTTATAGAAGATTGTGCGTTAGCATTTTGCTGATGTCGGCAATATGTTAGCAGGCGGCACACATTAAGGGTGGTGGGCGGTGTGCCTATTAATTTAGAAAGGCGGTATATCAATGCCAATAGCAGTAATTATAAGCATAATTTCAGTTGCTTTTTCCGTCTTTTTCGGATTTTTCAGTTTATCATTCAACTCTAAGAATGATAAACGAAGTGACAGAGTAGAACTTGAAGAGCGTGTAAAAGAGAACACGCGAATAAATATGAAACTTGACGCAATATCCAACAATACAACGGAGATTAAGAACGAAGTCACAGAAATGCGGAAAGAACTTAATTCTCACGATAGTAGGATAGTTAAAGTTGAAGAAAGTGTTAAGTCAGCACATCACAGAATTGATGGCATAGAGACAAGACTTAATGATGACAAGGAGGTGTAGATAATGGATATTATTCAGACATTAATTGCAAATATGACACTTATATTAGCAATCATCGGAGCTATTGCTTTTCTTGTATCTGTAATTACACAGGTAATCAAGAATATAAGCATATTTAATAAAGTACCTACGGACATAATTGTGTTCATTTTATCTATCGGTATCACAGTTACGGCGTTTATCGCATATATGCAGTACATTCATATGACGATACTGTGGTATATGATACTTGCGGCTATTATGGCAGGCTTTATCGTTGCGTTTGTTGCAATGTTTGGCTGGGAGAAGTTATCCGATTTATGGAAGCGTTTCGGCAAGGATGTGAAGTAAATGCTTGACATTAATAAGCAGGCTATGAAGTATTCACTTCAAGGACAAACTGTTACTATCTACGAAAGAGATGATGATGGCAATATCCTTTATGAGGGATATACCGACACAGAAGGTAATTTTATTCCTTATCTTGATGACGAGGGAAATAAGATACCCAAAGTCCTTGAAGAGAAAACAGGTTTTTCAGAGCCTGTTGATTTTAAGGCTAACATATCGTTCAGCGGTGGAGAAGCGCAGAGTAAAGAATACGGCTTTGATACCGCTGATTTTGACGCTATTTTACTGACAGATAGGAATATGTTGCCTGTTCAAAAAGGCGACCTTATCTGGCTTGATAGCAAGCCTACATACACAGATGATAGCCTTATTGATGAAACATCAGCGGACTTCACGATTGTAGGTACGAAACCGGCATTGTGTTCAACTAAGTATATGCTTAAAGCGGTTGTAAAGTAGGTGATTTATGGCTAAACATACAATTAATGTATCTTTATCGGAAAGCTCAATACAAGGGGCAATAAGACAGCTACAACTATATAAGCAAACATTACAGTACAAGTGTGAATTGCTTGTTGAACGACTAGCAGAATTAGGCGACAAAGCGGCAATTATGAGCGTTAATGAAAGTCCATTAGGTAGGACAGTAACATTGAGAGTTGACAAAAAGCCTATTCAAGACGGATACCAAGCCATTTTGATTGCTACTGGCAAAACTATTGAGGTAGAAGATAGAGAGCCATTTTACACACTGTTAGCGATTGAATTTGGTGCAGGTATTTATTACAACAGCGGTAACGAAAACCCCAAAGCTGATAGTCTAGGGTTAGGTGTTGGAACTTACCCAGGGCAGATACACGCATTTGAAGATGGCTGGTACTACTTAGGTAATGATAATCAATGGCACTACACACACGGCGTCAAGGCTACAATGCCTATGTATAACGCCACAATGGAAATTGTTAATCAGTATAAGCGTATAGCGAAAGAGGTGTTTAGTTAATGGCAAATGCAAACGATTGGACGATAGACCTTGAAAGCACAGTCACAACACTTGTCAAGGTTAAAACTCTAACACAATTAAAGAAAACATACCCCAAAATAGTTATAACAAATGAGGGAGAAAGCAGTGGTCAGGCAGTATTCCCAACGGTATACATACATCTATTGCCAGCGGTAGAGCAAGGACAAACACTTGACGGACAGACAATCAACGCATTGTTAGCAACATTCCAAGTAGATGTTACCACTAACACAAGCAAGTCTGACTGTCGCAAGGTTATGGCGATAATTACAGATACGTTTAAGACAATGAGATTTCAAGGCAACGCAATGCCAGAGTTCTCAATCAGCAATAAAGTACATAAGAGTACCGCTAGATTCAGACGAATGATAGCGGCAAATGACAGATTAATGTAACAAAGAGCAGAAATGCTCTTATTTTTTTGCAAATTTTTAGGAGGTAAACAAGGCAATGGCAAGTACAAGTTATAAAGCTAGGGTTATCTACAAGGAGCATAGCGAAGATGGTTTTGCAGGCTCATACAAGTTAATGGTTGCGGCTAAGTCGATTTCAGCACCAGTATCAGCACCTAACACAGTTGAAAGTACAACATTTGAAGATGATTCACAGACATTCTTAATGGGTATCAAAACATCTGACGCTAAAACTTACACAGGAAACCTTGAAAAGGCTTATTTGCAGGACTTAATCAAGGCAGAGGGTAAGCAGTTAGATATTATTCAGTTATATGGTTCTGACGGATTAGGCGCGGTTGCTAAGTACGCATTTGTGGGGCAGGTAACAGCAACGCCTAATGATGTTTCTGGTACTGATTCGGTACTTGAAATGACAGTAACAGCAGTTCCTAACACTTCACCTATCGAATGCACAGACAAGCTTCAAGTTGTCGAGGGTGCTGGTGGCACATTCACAGTAACAAAGGTGGGGGAATAATAAGCCAATCGACTAAATCAAAGGCTGTGTCGATTGGTGGTACAAACGCCAAAACAGCCGACTACACATCATATCTTGATGATGTAACAGAATAATTATTTTAAAAGGTAGGTGCGGTGTAAAATCCGCACCTTTCCCTATATGGACGATAGGGTGGGAAAGGGTGAAAATTATGATGAATATTAATGTAAATGGAAAAGAATACAAAGTTGAGTTCTCTTTTGGCGCGGCAGAATGCAAAGAGATAGTGCAGAAGATGTTTAGCGTCGTAAATGGTTCTTACTTACTTGCACAGACAGATAAAAGCGTTGCACAGGCTTCTTTTGACGGTTTAGCAAATATGACAGCAGATGTGCCAGAGATTTGCATATTAGCCATTTATGCAGGTTGTATTGACAATAACCCTGTAACAATGGATGAAGCAAAGGGACTCACTAGAGCATATATTACAGAAAAGAGAAAGACAGATAAGAGTTACGGATATAGAGCGTTATTTGAAGAAATCAAGAAAGCGATGGAAGATGATGGTTTTTTCGAGCTGTCGGGAATAACAGCGATGTTAGAGGAAATGGCGAACAATGTGGAAGAAGCGACACAGGAACAGAAGAAGCCGACAGTAGTTCCACAAGACCACAAGAAAAAGCAGACTTCCACAAAATAATCTGGGAAGAATACTTTGTCTTAGCCAGTTCACTAGGCGTTAGTTATTCGGACTTTTTAAAAATGACACCTACAAAATTATTACTATACGCAAAAGGCAAAAAGATTGATAGGCAAAATCGCGATTCAGAAATGTATAACTGGTTTTTAGTTTATGCAATTCCAGCTATTTCTTGCGGAATAGGTGCAGCATTTAATAAAGATGTACACATTGAATATCCTAAACAAGCTATTTTATCAGAAAAAACAGAAGAAAGTGAAGAAGATACATATGATAAGGAGTTACAGCTGATGTTACTCAATGAGCAAAAATGGGCGGCACAGACTGAAAAGAAAGGACTACCGCCAACAATCCTATAAAAGGGGGCTAAGGCGTGGAATTAGATTCATTAGAAGTCAAAATTACCGGTACTGCCACTAAAGCTATCAATTCTGTTGATAAACTGATAAATCAGCTTACAAGGCTATCTACATCACTTGCGACTGTGAATGGCTCATCATTAAGCAACCTTGCAAACGGCGTTAGTCAGTTAGGCTCTGCTATGCAGAATATGAACGCAGGAACAGCAGATTTTACAAGACTTGCCAAGAATATTACAAAGATAGGTTCTGTTGATTCAGCCGCACTTGCTAACACAGCTACATCACTTCAAGCTGTCACAAAGGCAGTTGCGAGTATATCAGCTATTCCGCAAAATGCAACACAGGTCACAGAATTTGCAAAGTCACTTGGCAAATTAGGCAGTAAAAGTATAGAAAACGCCGTTGTAAACATTCCAAAGCTAGGCAATGCTTTAAATGGCTTAATGACAACGCTATCAAGAGCACCAACAGTAAGCCAGAATGTTATTCAAATGACTAACGCATTGGCTAATCTTGCTAGTCAAGGTAGCAAGGTGGGTACTTCTTCAAACTCACTTCAAAAGTCGCTGTATGGCGTTTCTACAAGTGCTAGGACAGCAACTAGAAGTAGTTGGAGCTTAGCAAGTGCAATAGGCAAGTTTTATGCCACTTATTTTATGGTAATTCGTGGCAGTAAGAAACTTATAGAAGCTATAAAATCAACAACAGATTACATTGAAGCATTTAACTATCAAGCAGTTGCATTTGGTAAAATCGGTTCAGAATGGGATAAGGATTACGAAAAGTACGGATATGATAACGCAACAGCATACGCAGAAAGTTTTCAGAACAGAGTAAATGATACTCTTGGAAAGCTGTCCGGACTTAAAGTTAATGTTCAAGGTGGCTTACTTGAAGAAAGTGGAGCAAAAAACTTAGGACTTAACATACAAGAGATAACGCAGCACGCTTCACAGTTAGCTTCTGTTACTAATTCGTTAGGACAGACTGGTGAAGCGACAACGGCTATAACAAAGTCAATGACAATGCTCGCAGGCGATATAAGCTCGCTTTTTAATGTGGACTATAAAACGGTTGCACAGAACTTACAAAGTGGCTTAATCGGTCAATCAAGAGCATTGTATAAGTATGGTATTGATATTACCAATGCTACATTAGCGACATATGCTTACAATTTAGGCATTTCCAAGTCTGTATCAGAAATGACACAGATGGAAAAACAGCAATTAAGAGTATTGGCAATACTAGACCAATCAAAAGTATCTTGGGGTGATTTAGCCAATACGATTAACAGTCCAAGTAACATGTTACGCCAGTTCAGCAACAATATGAAAGAAGTCGGAATGGTGGCAGGACAGCTGTTTATTCCAATTCTTTCAAAGGTTATGCCAGTTGTAAACGGCGTTACTATTGCAATTAAGCGGCTTCTAGTGAACCTTGCAAGCCTTATGGGTGTTAAGATTG
>ERZ835051.2000-NODE-2000-length-19400-cov-14.928560_pt1 | contig 19400 bp, 10 predicted proteins | sample MGYA00519575_ERZ835051 | MGnify/ENA primary metagenome ERZ835051 (study PRJEB31850, sample SAMEA3708769) | human gut metagenome | biome: human gut; feature: human-associated habitat; material: faeces | place: China | collected 2014 ... | reverse complement strand
ATGTTGCTCAGGAACTTATAAAAATAATTATCAATTATGTTGCGGAATTAAGGATAAAGAAGTTAAAGCCAATTCGGCATTCTTATCATCAGTCCAAAAATTATCTTCCGACAAATCTGTCAATGGATAACGCTCCAAATCACATGATTGCAATGAAAATGAAGCTAATAAAACAGTAAAAGCTATATATTTTAATCTTTTCATAAGTCATTAGAATTTTAAAGTTAAGCCCAAAGTATAAGTTGACATAGTTGGATAGTATTGACCGTTATTACTTGTGTTTTCAGGATCCCAGCCTTTACGATACCCCTTGAAGGTTAAAGGATTGTCTAAAGAAACATAGAAACGCATACCGGTGGAACCAAACTTTTTAACTATATGTTCGGGTAATGTATAACCTAACTGAACATTACGTACTTTCAGAAAAGAAGCATCCAATACCCAGAAATCAGAAGTCAGTGTATTATTGCTACCTGCATTTGACATAATCTCCAAGCGAGGATATTCAGGATAACGGTTATCCTGCTGCACATTCCAGCAATTCTCCATTTGCCATTTCTGAATATTACCCTCCTGATAGAATGCATGACCTGCATAAACAGACAACATACCTTTCACCTTAGCAACTCCCTGAAGCAATACACTGAAATCAAATCCTTTATATTCTCCACCGAAATTCAATCCAAAAGTATATTTAGGTATACGAGAGCCTAAGAACGTTTTGTCATCCGGTGTTACTTTGCCATCACCTGTAATATCAACATAACGAATATCTCCGGCTTTAGAACCTTTGGCTATCGCAGTCTGATCATACCAATCACCTACTTCATCATCGGTCAGAAATACTCCGTCCGTCTTATACCCATAAAACATCTGCATCGGATAACCGATAAACAAATCGCTACCGTTACCTACCATACCATTGTTCTGGGTCACATTTCCCATACCCAATGTCAATACCTTATTATCAATAATAGAGAAATTACCATTAATATGATAATGGAACTTACCAATTGTATTTTGATGACCTATTTCAAACTCCCAACCTTTATTTTCCAACTCACCGGTATTTACTTGCGATACACTTAATCCGAAAATCGAAGAATAACTTGCAGCCGGCTTATACAATACATCTGTAGTCTTACGATAGAAATAAGAAGCATTAAATGTCAACTTATTATTAAAGAATGCAGTCTCAATACCAACATCGGTAGTACGAGTACGCTCCCACTTCAAACCCGGATCCACATAAGTAGTAACAGCTGCTCCTTGTGTGTACACTCCGCCAAATACATAGTTCTGTGCTTGCCCTAAAGAGTATACCGACTGATAAGGATAGTTACCGATATTATTATTACCCAATATACCGTAAGAAGCTTTCAGTTTTAAATTATTAATGAAAGACAAATTTTCATTTTCCTTCCAAAACTGTTCTTCAGAGATACGCCAACCTGCAGCCAAAGAAGGGAAGAAACCATATTTGCTATCTGTCGGAAAACGAGAAGAGCCGTCATAACGCATTGTTGTTTCAAATAAATAGCGCTGATCATAGTTATATGTCAAACGACCGAAGACAGACTGTATAGCCCAATCATATCCTCCGCCTCCATTTGTCTGACCGTCTGCCCCTCCGGCCCCTAAGAAAGGTACGTCATCAGACGGAAAGTTATTACGACTACCCGATAAAGTACGCTGACCTTCGTCTTCCCAAGTATATCCTACCAATGCTGCAAGATTATGTTTACCAAAAGACTTATTATAATCAGCTACAGCTTGGAAGGTCTTATAAACAGTTCGCTTCATTTCATCGCTCAATGTAGAAGGACCGGTACTCTTGTCACCCGTAAGAATCATATCACAACGATAATGGCGAACGTGACTTAATGTATAATTATAACCGCCTAAAATTTTCAAAGTCAATCCATCTATCGGCTGATATGACAATTCAATATTATTTTTAAATTTGTCATAGTCTTCACGATATGAAGACGCACAGTCTACCCATGCCACCGGTGTACCTTGCAATTTAGGTCCTAAACCGACCTCACCATTCTGCAAGTAAGTCGGAGTTAAACCGGGAAAACGAACGGCATTAGAAATAATCCCTTTAAATCCGCCAATATCCAAAGAACCCGGAGTAGAAGGTTCGTGACGATCGGAAGTCATACCGCTCAGACGCACTTGTAGTTTCAAGTTCTTAGCCAATTCCGCACCAAGGTTTACACGAGCATTGTAACGGTTATAATAGTTATTGTCCAACAAACCATTTTGACGCAAATATCCCAATGATACCATATATTGTACCTTTTCCGTACCACCGCTTACACTCAACTCATGCTTGGTTTGCAGTGCATGACCGCCCAAAAGATCATCAAGATACATTTCGTCAGCATAGTTGTCAGGGTCAGAACCATCACGATACTTCTGAATCATCTCAGGCGTATAGGTTTCTGCTCCAATCGCCTTATTATAAAATTCTGCATATTCATAAGAATGAGCCAATTCCGGCAATTCTGTAGCCTGACTCATACCCACGGAACCATTATAAATAATGCGGGCTTTACCTTCCTTTCCTTTCTTGGTTGTTACCAAAATAACACCATTGGCAGCACGAGAACCATAAATAGCTGCTGAAGAGGCATCCTTCAGAACTGAAATATTATCAATATCGGCCGGAGTCAAATCACTCAAAGAACCGGGAAGTCCATCTACTAGAACCAAAGGACTAGGAGTTGCTCCAAACGAACCGACACCACGGATACGAATAGTACCGGCATCCTGTCCCGGATTACCGCTTTCCTGTGTAATGGTAACACCCGACATCTGACCGGTCAACATATTAGAAACGTCAGGCACTGCACGAGATTCCAATGCTTTACTGTCCACTGATGCAATAGAGCCAATCACATTGACTTTCTTCTGCGAACCATAACCTACAACCACCACTTCATCCAGTGTTTCCGTATCTTCTTTCAGAGTAATATTAAGGAAAGATTTATTTCCGACCGGAACATCCTGAGTATTATAACCTATATAAGAAACTTGCAAAGTAGCATTGCTTGGAACGGACAAATCAAAGTTACCATCTATATCTGTAATACTTCCTACAGTGGCATCTCCTTTTAAAATTACATTGGCACCAATAATAGGTTCCCCGGCCGAATCTTTTATAGTACCCTTAATTTTCTTAACCTTCTCATCATCTTTCAGAGTGATAACAATATAATTGTCATTCACTTGATAGACACAATTAGTTCCTTTTAGCAAATCCGACAGAATTTGCAATACATCCTGATTCTTTTGATTCAAGACAACTTGCTTATTGACATCCAGTTGTGAAGTGTTATAAGCAATCTTATACTTCGAAACAGATTCAATTTTCTCAAACGCTTGCTTTAAAGAAAGACGTTCCCCATTGAAGGAAACTTTCTGTGCATTAACAGAGAGGCTGCCGGCCAGAAATAAGCCAACACCAAGCCCCAACACTCGAATAAATTTCTTGTTCATTTCATATTAGATTTATTAACGACATAAGGTGTACGTACATGAGAAAGACAATTTAAATAAATACTACACCCAATGGTTTTGTGTTAATAAATACTAAACCGCTATCTTAAATAGATATTCTTGCCAACAATTTCATATTCTATACCGGGAACCAATATTTTAATGATTTGAAGTACTTGCTCCAACGATTCATTTCTATTAAAATGAACTCTCAAACTTTGATTCTGGTAAATAGATGTACGCACATGGAATTTCACACCATACACACGTTCCAAAGTATGAAGAACATCATTAAACGGCACATTGCCAAAGAACAACCCTCCCATACGCCAATCGGAGTGGGAAACAGCATTCACTTTATGCTGCTGTACTATCCCTGTGGAAGGAGTATATATCAACTGTTCATTGGATTCCAGAAAATATTTCTCCGGTTGTTTATTTACCTTTACCTGTAACCTGCCGGTTTCCAATGTAGCCATTATCTGATTATTGTCCGGATACGCCGAAATATTGAATGTCGTACCAAGCACTTCCAACTCTAAATGGTTGGTAGTGACAATAAAAGGATGCTCTTTATCTTTTGAAACTTCAAAGAAACCTTCTCCCGCAATATAAACATTGCGAGATTCAGATATGAAACTGGAGGGATATACCAACAAAGTACCGGCATTAAGCCAAACCTTACTCCCATCAGGAAGAACCACTTCTTCACGTGTACCCATAGCTGCATAACGCTGCATATAAGTCACTTCGGACAACGTCTCCTTCACATAATCCTTTGCAGAATAATAATAGTAAGCCGAAAAACACAGCATAATGAAAGGAATAGTCCAAATAGCAGCTACTCTTCCCCAATTTATTCTTTTCGTATTTCTTATATGTTCCCGATGTACTAATTCGACAGTCTGTTCTTCTTTTTTTAATCCTAAAGAGGTCTCCAAATTATAAAAAGCCTTCTCTATTTTTTCGTCAGAGCAAGAAGCATCGTCCAGTTTATCCCAAATTTGTGAAACAGCTTCTTCTCTTGCTTTATCTTCCACAGGAAAAACCATACGATTATAAACACGTTCCGTTATCTCATCAGAAACTTCATGATGAAAGAAAAAGTCTATTATCTTATGTATATAATTATTCATTTTCACATTTTATATAAAAAAGACAGTTCTATCTTATGATACACCTAAACCGGCAATATTAAATAAACTAAAATAGAAAGAGCCAAAGCGTCTCTCAGTTCATTTAAAGCGATATTCAAATGATTCTCCACCGTTTTTTTCTGTATCCCCAGTTTCTCTGCTATTTGTTCGTTAGAAAGTCCTTCTATCCGACTCAACTTATATATCATTTTCCTTTTAGGAGGCATCTCATTCACTACCATATCAATTAATAATTGCAAATCTTTCGCTATCAATTTATCATAAGGAGTATATTCATCAGAAATCTCGGGAACATTATCTTCGCTTGTAAACCGGGAGACTTTTTTAGTTGTGATATAATTAAAAACGGTATATTTGGTAAGCATGAACAAATAAGAATCAAAATGATGTACCTTGTGAAAAATCGCTCTCTTATTCCATAGTTTTATAAAGACAATTTGAGTCAAATCCTCAGAATCATCCAAATCTTTTATAAATCCCCGTATAAAAGCATATACCTTAGGATAAAACAGCTTGAATATCTTATGAAAGGCTTCATGGCTGCCAGAGGCAAATTCTCCTACAACTTCCGGTTCTACAATCATTTATTAAGATTAATTCAAATGAAACGGGTGTAAATGTAGGGAATTTATTAGATAACACCAAAAATAGATTCTAAAAGTACAATTTTAGCTTATAGAGATAAAGGAATACAAAACGAGCTGCCTCCTATATTCGAGCAGAAACATATCACTCGAATATAGAAAGCGGAAAGGAGGAGGGGAAATCAATCAATAAATTTCACTTTCGAAGTATCACGGGGCTTAGCTGCCGGAGCCTCATCGGGATAACCAAAAGCAATAGCGTACAATAATTCATACCCATCCGAAAAATCCAACTTCTTCAAATAACCGGCAGCCGCAGGAGATTTCATAAAGCGGACAGGACCACCTAAACAACAACTTCCTATACCCATGGACTGAGCTGTAAGAATCATATTCGCCCCTAAAAGCCCACAATCTATTTGAGACATATCATACCGGGGATCATAGGCAATAAAAGCAACGGTAGGAGCATTATTGAACATATTCTTAAATCCGGCACGTTCAGCAGCCTTTGGATTTTCTTTCTTGAAAATCTCAGTCAGCTCATTAATAAAATCCTGATTATCTACCACACGCACTTCCCATGATTGTTTATTCATCCCATTGGGAGCATGAATACCACAGTTCAGAATAGTTTCCATTTTATCCCGTTCCACAGCCTCCGGTTTGTACTTCCGAATACTGCGGCGTGCCATAATAGTTTCAATGACAGGATTATCTTGCACTTTAACAATGCTATCGGACATTCCGGTCTCTTTCTGTGAAGGCTGCGATGTACATCCACACAATGCCAGGGTAAACAAGCCGGCACCTAATAAGAAAATACTTAGTGATTTCATTTGCTTTTATATTTTTGATTTGCAACAAATCTAGTCATTTTCAAGCATAAAAAAAACTTTTTTGGAAGAGACTTCAAACAGATAGTGGATCCAATAAAAATAAGACCTTCACTATCTGTTTTCTTTATGGTAACATAAAAGAATTTATTATTGGGTCAAGACATCTACTTCCGCATAACCAGCTATAGCATCACCATTTGTATTTGAAAGTGCCGTAAACCTCCAATAACGCGCTTTGCTCGACTGAAATGTCACAGTACGCGAAATCGGGCTATTCCTGATGTTTGAGAACTCACCCTTACTTACATCTTTCCAATTTTTCCCATCCTCAGATATACTAAAAAGATAATTAAAGATAACACCTGATGCCCAACGTCCCTGATCAGGAAGATATGTAAATCCTTTCAAAGTATAAACATTTCCCATATCAACCGTCAATTCTATCGGCATAGAATTTCTTGACTGATGCCAAACAGTAGTATCGTTTCCATCAAAAATATAATCAGTACCTGCATCATTAATACCCATGACTTTCCAATTATCCTTTATTATATCAAATGTTTGTCTTACCGTACTACTTGTCTTTCCACTTTCCCGATCAGCTACATAGGCTTTTACCACTGTTTTACCTTTTGTTTGAATAGGCCCCATATAAACCTTATCCGGTTCACCACCGTCTATCGAATACTTTATTTCCAATTCTTTATCGGGAATGGAAATTGTAACCAACCCATGTTTATCTCTTGTTATAACAGGCTCCGTTACTATTTTAGGAGCATGATAAACTTCAACATTACTAATCAGGGGACAAGCTTTTGCATCCAATATATTTATTCGTATCTTGTCCGATAGAACGGTCGGCAAACGCAATATGCGCTTATATCCAATAGTCGTCTGCTCATCCAACAATTTCCACTCCCCATCAATGCAAGCTTCTACGGAGAACTTTCCTACACGTTGCCCCAACCTAATATATTCCTGCAAAAGAATACGATTAAACTCAATCGGTTTTCCCAAATCAACAATAAACGAAGCAATCTTTATGCTATCATCGGTAGCCCAATAAGACATATCATCATTATCCGTCAAATTATCAGAAGAGAATTTCTTCGAGCCTCCTCTGACATTAGTTGCAATAACAGAAGCTCCTTCTGCCAAATTAATAGTAAAATCAGCTTTCAGAGCTGCAGTCATTTCCTGTATGCGCTTCACATCCGTTTCATGCACCAAACCTCTCTTATCAATAGGTAAGTTCAATAAAAAGGTTCCATTACGACCAACAGAAGAGTAATAAATATCTACCATCTGCTGCAATGATTTCACTTTGTGATCTTCCGACTCATGATAGAACCATCCGGGACGAATAGACACATTGACTTCCGCAGGTACCCAATGCGTACCATCTTCATGTCCATAACGTAGTTCTGTGTAATTAGGGTACCCAGGCCAAACTTCATTACGTCGCAAAAGGCTCCAGTTTGTTTCCCCTACCCAACCGTCTTCATTACCACACCAACGGCAATCTGGTCCTCCATCACTGAACAACATGGCATTGGGTTGAAGTTCACGAACTATCTTATAGGTATTCTCCCAATCATAATATGTTTTTCTATCTACACAACGATTTTCATTTGTACCTCCATAATACCCCGTTCCTCCATTTGCACCATCAAACCAAACTTCAAAAATCTCACCATAATTAGTCAGCAGTTCCCGAAGTTGGTTTCTAAAATAAGTAATATATTCAGGAGTTCCATAATCTCGATGATTCCTGTCCCATGGAGAAAGATAAATACCTAATTTTAAGCCATATTCTTTACAGGCCTCCGAAAGTTCCTTCACCAAATCACCTTTTCCACCACGCCAAGGCGATTGTTTAATTGAATACTCAGTATATCTCGATGGCCATAAACAAAAACCATCATGATGTTTTGCAGTAATAATAATACCCTTAAATCCAGCATCTTTACATACTTTAGCCCATTGACGGCAATCTAGTTCCGTAGGTGAAAAAAGCTTCGGATCCCTGTCACCATATCCCCATTCTATATCAGTAAATGTATTTATACTAAAATGTATAAAAGCATACATCTCCATCTCTTGCCATTCCATTTGCGCTTCAGTAGGCACTGGACCATATGCCTGTGGTACTTCCACTTCTTTACAAGAAACTGCTGCCAATACAAACAATAGAAATAAAAAAGGTTTCTTCATATAATTCATTTTATAATCAATGCCAATCTTCAATGCTTTTTATAAAATTAATTCTTATAATAGTCGTTAAACCCGGCCAACATATAATCCCAAACTCCTATTTTCCAAGAATTTACCCGTTCCTTTTCTTCTATACTTTCCGCTTCCAATCTAGCCTGTTCTATATATCCCTCCAATTCTTCCATTACCCTAGGCGTACCCAAATATTTCCAAGCTAGTTCCCGTGTTTGATGAAACTGAGCATCTTGAGTTTGAATATAGGAAGGATAATTAGCAGGATCACTATATACCGATTCTATTTTTAAGTAAAACTTCTTCATCGCTTCAGCAGCTTTTCCAAAATACCGGTCAAAAAACTCATCCAATATCTCATCTGTATCTAACGATGGATTATCAAAAAGCTTCATTGTAAGATAAAAATCAATTTGCTCACTCAAGCCACACAAATATACGCCTTTCACGCCATCAGTCGCATACATACGCATTTGCTCACCCATGGCATGTGCATTGAATCCGGGAAAAACATTGAAATTGGTAACTAATCCCCGTTCAGTCGGGAATCCTAAATAACTCCATAAGAAAATATCACGACCTGAGGATTTACTTTCTTCAATCCAACTTTTATAAAGCATCATTTCATTACGCTTCATTCCTGGTGCCCAATAGTTACGAGTATGTAAACAAGGGGCGACAGCTATATTATCTTCCAACTTTATATCTTTAGGAAGATAGGCATAAACATGATAAGCTAATGCTGCCAGTTTCTTATCTGGTGCTACACGTTTTATCTCATGTGCCACTTTATTCACAAAGTTCCATATATAATGCGTAGCAGTTCCACAATTAAAATGTTGGCCTAAAATATTATTTTTATCAATAGCTAGTAATTTTTGACATTCATCACATGTACACCAGCTGGAATTATCCAATGGTACAATGGCAAAGTATTCACCTAAAGCAACTTGTTCCGCTATAGTTCCTTTACCTTCAAAATAACGGATCGCATCTTGTGCAACTTGATGAATAAAATCTGGATTAGTATAACAGAATTGGCGTTCTGAAGCTCCACCGCCACGACCAACAGCAAAATATTCAGGATAACTTCCTTCAAATAACTCTGGACGGGCAGGATTCTGCTTTAAAAAACGGTCTTGAAAACCTGTAAACGCATGGTTCGCTGCCCAACGACGACCTCCCATACGCATACGCCGCATATATAAATGCAGCATATCTTCGGTAGCATCCATGAATTGTGCCTTCATAAAAGGCCACCCAAATGTAAGCGAACCATCACGGTATTTAATGGCCGGAGCACGTTGGATATGCACATTGTCTATTCTTAGTCTCTGTATTGAAGGAACTACAATATTTTTGGGACTCGGACCATAAAAACGTACTCCTAGAAAACGCTCTATAAAATCGTATACAGCATAACATGTCCCTTGAGCATCAAAAATAGAAGGCAAAGTAAGCTGTGAAACCACGTCACTATTACCTGTCGCCTGTTGGTAATTAATTTGCCTTCGATCCTCCTCGGGAGAAAATCCATTATTGCTACGTCCTTTATCACATATAATCTCCGAGGTCACATCCGTATCTTTTCCTATCAATATTATACGCCGGGGAGATACGTCTATCAAATATTCCTGTTCACCTAAACATTCTTCTGAAATTCCATATTGGTCTGTATAGCTACTTTGTCCTACAAAAATCACTTTATCTACATTATTGGAACAAAGATGCACAATCGGTATCTGTAAACCAGTTGTTTTACCTATAAAATATTGGAGTTCAACCGCTGCAAGACGAACAGAATTAGACGGATCCGGACTAATTACAATTTGAGTGTTTTTATCTAGAATATATGCTTCATGTGCAAAAAGGATAGAAAAACATAATGAAAAGCAAAATGTTATTATATATTTTAACATACCTATAAATTTATTAGTTTGGGGAGTATTAGCACTCCCCAAACAAATTACTGTTTACCAATTTTATTTACTCATTTCCAAAATATCCCTTATTCTGAGTCATATTCTCATTAGCTATCAATTCTGATTGGGGAATAGGAAATACTTCATTTTTATTCTTCTTAAAAATACGCGTCTCTACCTGTATAGGTTCACCTGTTGCCGGATTAATAGCTCCATAAATAGGACCATCCATTACTTTATCAGCAATTCCCCACCTACGGATGTCTAAATAACGGGATCCTTCAAAAGCTAATTCCACACGACGCTCACGGCGCAATAATTCACGTACTTTATCTTGTGAGTTATATTGGTTGGATGTTGCTTCTATCATATCGGCACGACGACGAATATCATTAATATATTTCAAGACATCCAGATTTTGCCAATCGCCCGATTCTATTAATGCCTCGACATAAGTCAATAATATTTCAGCATAACGAATGATATAAAAAGCATTGCTACCATTATAAGGATGATTACGATCTAAAGGATCAATATATTTCTTCAGCATAAAACCTGTACGTGAAGCATTCGGGCGTCCAATAGCTTCCGGACCTTCAACAAAAGGATTATAAGTATAATGGCTAAAAGTCGTGCTGTCACCGGGAGCAATTACAGACAAGAACAAACGCGGGTCTCTGTTATTATGATAAAACGGATCACGTGAATAGATGGCCAAAGAATCCGGTCCTAACTCATCCAATGTTTTACCCTGCATCGTTTCGAAGCTGTTCACAAAACTCAATAAAGGATTAACGGTACATTGCTGACCTAATCCAGGACCTGCGCAACGAAAGAAAGCTTCTCTTAATCCAGCTGCACTATAAAGGATACGTTCTTTATTATTTTGCCCCACCGAACGAAACAAATCACGGAAATTCTTACCCGGTTGGTCATCAGTCTGGGCTGTATAATACAATTCATACTCTCCCGAATCAATTACTTTTTTAGCGGCATCTCTAGCTATATCATAACGTTTTGCGTTCAAAGCGATGATAGATTTTAAAGCATAAGCAACCGAACGGTCCACTTTAGTCTTACGGCTATCATCGTACTTAAAAGGTAAGTCTTCAATGGCAATGGCTCTATCCAATTCCGTTAACATCCAATCGTACACTTCACCGGCAGAAGAACGTGCCATAAAATTCTCATTAGGAGTCAGAGAATGATCAACAATAGGAATGCCTTCTTCCAACCCAAAGTAACGCATCAATTCCCAATGATAGTATACTCGTAAAATAATCGCTTCACCTCGAATCTTTTCCCGTTCAGGTTCATCCACGAAATAAGCCTTATCCATGTTTTCAAGTAAACGGCAACACTTACGAATGATACTATACCGCGCGCTCCATAATTCAGACATTTTACCGTCTTCAGCAGTAATAGTACCATTACCGGCAGAAACAATCCAACCTTCAAAGTCTGCACCATGGTAGGAGTTATCAGTTAATCCTTCTTGATGAACCATTGAAATATAAGGGGATGTATAATGGTGGGTACCGTGAGGCAAATTATAACATTGCCCTAAAGCAGCCTCTACCTGGCCACTGGTTTTCCAAAACTCAGCATCAGTGATACCCGTTGGATTGTCACGGGTTAAAAAATCTTCGCAACTGCTCATTGAAAGAGCTAATCCTAATATATAAATATAGTTTTTCATAACCTAATTTTTAAAATGCAACATTTAATCCGGCAGAATAAGTTTTAACCATTGGATAAGTAGTATGGCTTCCACGGCCTTCCGGGTCTACACGGTCTTCTTTCGCAATGGTAAATGGATTCTGCAAGTTCACAAACACTCTCAAATTATTAACCAAGAATTTACGGGTCCACTCTTGCTTAAAAGTATATCCTAACTGAATATATTTCACACGACAATAACTTGCGTCAAATCTCCAATAGTCGGATGACAAAGAATTATTACCCGGTGTCGGAGTCAGGCGCGGGAACTTGGCATTAGGATTCTTTGGAGTCCAATAATCCAGATGGAATTCTTGCGGAGTGGTTGAATTGCCATCCAAACGCAATGGCACAGCAAAGTTACCCCCATAATATGCTTCAACCCCATTTACCCCCTGACACATTATTTCGAAATCAAAGTTTTTCCATTTAAGTGAGAAGTTGGCGAAATAATTCAATTTAGGTTCACTGCTACCCATAATGGTACGGTCGTCCGCTGTTATCGCTTTATCACCATTCATATCCAGATAATGGATATCCCCGGGTTGCTGGCCATCAATAATCACTATCCCCTCTTTAGGTATCAAAGCCCCATCAGCATCAGTCGTAAAATCACTTTCCTGCAACAATCCATCCGTTTTATACATATAGAAACTATTTAAAGGATGACCTTCCTGATGAATCGTACTTCCATTGTCATAAGGACCGCTAACCAACTTGGTTATTTTATTTTTGTTTTTAGATATACCTCCAAATAAAGAAAGTTCCCAATCACCTAAACTTTTAGCCAAGTTGACACTAAATTCCCATCCTTTATTACTTACACGTCCCGCATTTATAGTAGTTGACCCCAAGCCACCGATCATTGAAATAGAAGGAGTCAATAATATATCTGTAGTCTTTTTATCGTAATAATCGAAAGTTAAATCAACCATACCATTAAACAAACTAATATCAGCTCCTATATCAAACATATTTACCTTTTCCCAAGTAATATCGGGATTACCAAATGTCGTTTCATTACCATTACCAGAATCAATCAAAGTCTGATACTTATACAAACCTATATTCTCATTACCCAACTGTCCGTAAGAAGCTCTCATTTTCAGGTTACTCAACCAAGTCAAATCTTTCATAAAAGATTCTTCCGACACATTCCATCCCAAACCAACAGAAGGGAAATATCCATACTTATTCCCTTTACCAAAGCGGGAAGAACCATCCGCACGCAAAGTACCCTCAACCAAATAACGACCATTATAAGTATAATTGGCTTTAATATAAGCCGAATGCATTGAATATTCTTTCCAAGCATCCGAGTTATTTAACTCAATATTAGTACCTCCGATAGCAAACAAACGATGTTTTCCTTTCTCCAATGTATATTCCAAAGTAGTACCAAGATAGTAATAGCTGGAACGTGAAACGCTGGCAGCAAAACGGTTTCCCCAAGTTGCCAATAACTGTCCATTGTTATAATCAAAGAAGTTAAATGCATGTCTTTCTTCCTTTTTAGTTCCACTATTTACCCGATAACTGAATTGCCCACGCCAAGTCAATCCTGGAATAATTGTCCAACGCGGTTGCAAATTAACACTAATATTATCTGATATTTGTTGTGTATATCCACCTTGTCCTATTTGAGCCAATGGATTCTGCATATTAGAACCATAATTACCATAATATTCATTAGGATCGTTCTCACGAGCCGGGTATTTGCCTACAATTGTAGGAGGAATTCCGTATAATTGGTACAATGGGCTCTGTCCGCCTGAATCGGCAACCGAAGGCTGATGCTGGCTGGAACGAATCATATTCAAATCCACATCCACACTAATATTATCACGCAAATTTACGGTTGTATTAGCACGTAAATTAAAACGCTCATATTTGTAGTTATTCAAGAAACCATCTTGCAACAAAAAGTTACCAGTCACAGCAAAACGTGCTATGTTGTTACCACCCGATATCGAAAGTGAATGATTTTGCAAAGTTTGATCTTTCCACAATAAGTCCAACCAATCTGTATTAGGATAAAGTAATGGATCTGTACCAGCCTGCGTAATTGCAATAGCATCATCAGAATAAACAGGGTCACCACCAATATTATAATAAGCCTCATTCACCATTTTCATATAAGTCGGTGCATCTACGAAATCAGGCATATAAGTAGCTTTCTGCACACCGGCATAACCACTATAATTGACATTTACTTTTCCAACCACTCCGCGTTTTGTCTTCACCACAATTACACCATTAGCTGCACGCGCACCATAAACAGCAGCCGCAGCCGCATCTTTCAACACTGTCACACTTTCAATGGTGTTCGGATCAAGATTATTCATATCCATAGGAATACCATCCACCAAAACAAGCGGATCACTATTACCCAATGTAGAAACACCACGGATTTTAACAGCAGCCGCATCTCCACCCGGAAGTCCACTTTCTTGTGAAACCGAAATACCCGTGACGCCTCCTTGTAAGGCTTGCGAGAGAGAAGTTATCGGTTTATTGACCACATTGGCAGCTACTTTTACCTGAGAGATGGATGAGATTGAATTCAATTTACGCTCTTCAGAAAGACCTGTAACAACCACTTCGTTTAATAGATTAACATCTTCCTCCATCGAAATAATCAGATTACTTTCACGACGCTTTACTGTATATTCAGTCGTTTTAAAGCCTATGAATGAAAAAACTAACACATCGCCCTTTTCAACTTGAATATTAAAATATCCGTCAATATCCGTAGTTACGCCTATTGCTTTTCCTTTCACCTGTACACTTACTCCAACCATAGGCATAGGGCTGGAAGTCTTTTCATAAACCTGGCCACGCAAACTTATTTTCTCATTTACAGCATGGTTCTCGAACACCTTTGTATTATCAAACGGTTCTGACACATTGTTAGCAGAAGCAATACCGGCTCCCAGCATAAACACACTTGTAACCCCAACAGCCAATGAATAGCGCCGCCACAAGTAGTTTAATTTCAAATGGTTACTTTTGTCTTTAATCATAATAATTTTAGATATTTAAAGTTATCAAATCGTTGATGCGAAATTAGTTAATGGAAAAAAATAAGGATTCTGAAACAGGACTCTTCTACATCCGTTTTTATACTTACAAGGCTAAAAATGTACTTTTTAAAGACGTTTTTATACTTTTTGTCACCAACAACCTGAGAATAAAATGCTTTCCCTCATTTTTCATATCCCCAAGAATCTACTACTCCTACCCTCAAGCAATACGTTTTCTTTCTTTTTTTTGTGAATAATCAAATTTCTTTTCTATTTTTGCGGATAACAATATAATATTATGAAACATATTTGGCTTCTCATCTCATTCCTATATGCTTGTTTAAATACATTCAGTCACCCCAAATGCAATTATTATTTTGAACAAATAATGATTGCCGACGGTCTGTCCCAAAATCATATAACTTGCATTCATCAAGATGCTCAAGGATTTATTTGGTTTGGTACTCAAAATGGCTTAAACAAGTATGACGGCTATCAAATCAAAGAATATAATTTTAGCTCCAATGACCCTTATTCTTTAATTAACAATAATATATCGACCATTTTTAACGATTCATTCCAACAATTATGGATAGGTACTCAGGATGGGTTGTGCCGCTATCGCCCGGAGACAGATAATTTTGAAATTATAAAACTACATGAGCTCTCTGATAATATCCCTGAAAATCGGCATATACTTTCTCTCTATGAAGATCAAGACCATATACTATGGATTGGTACAGCCGGCGGAATGTTATGTGCTTATTCTTTGAAAGAAAAAGAAATAAAATATCATTCCTATTCCATTCAACGAGCTCCTATCAATGCACTCACATCCTACCGGGATTCTTTGCTTATAGGTTGCAGCAATCACCAAGGTACGATGCATTTGAACAAAAAAGACAGGAAAATATTCCGTACCCCTTTCGATTCTCTCCATAATAACCTCTCCGTAACTTCTTTCCTTAAAATTAATGATGACGAATTATGGATCGGAAGCTATGATAAAGGGCTCTTCAGATATAAAGAACAAACTCCTACATATCCAATTCCTAATATCCAAGATCTATGCCTTGTTGCCGACACTCTCATTATGATTGCTACTGAAAACAATGGATTATTCGAGTACAATAAGCAAAATGGAAATATCCTCTCTATCAATACTGCACAAAAAGAAACCAACCTTAACTCAAATGCCGTAACCTGCCTTTATAAGGACCTTACACACATAATATGGGTTGGAACTACCAATGGAGGGGTCAACAAATTTGATCCTAACCGAAATAATTTCAAATATATACCCTTCCACACAGAAGAGCTATCAAGGCAAAGCATTCATTCCGTACTTGCATTAGACGCATTAGACGAAGAAAACTTATTAATAGGATTGGATAACAAAGGACTTTATACCTATAACAAAAGTACAGGAAAAATACTTCCTCATAAATCCTGTAAAGATTTTCCAGAATTGAAAGATATTCCAATTAATGCTGTCTTACACGATTCCCGAGGATTTACTTGGATAGGAACTTATCGAAAATCAATGAAAGTAGTGGGTCCCCAACCGGAGCAAAATCATATTAATCAATTAATTGCCTGTAAATTCCTAGCTACCTCATCTATCAAATGCATTTACGAAGACTCAAAAAATCAAATTTGGATTACCACTTCTAATGGAGAAGTTTTCTGTTACAACCCTACTACCCGATTAATGGATAAATACGATAAGTCATTAAATACATTAATCAATCCCAACGTTATCCTTTCACTATATGAAGACAACGAAAACCGTATATGGATCGGAAGCATGTGTGGTTTATTTTGTTTTAATGAAAAACTACGAGACTTTCAACATATATATTTACCCAATAATAAAAATCTTTTTGATACAAAAAATATTATTATCCCAATCTGCCAAGCCGGAGAGACTTTATGGCTAGGAACTCAAGATGGCCTAGTAGAATATTTTACAAAACAAAAAAGAACAAACCATTTCAGTTCTCTAGACGGATTGCCTAGTAATAAAATTAAAGGCTTACTATTAGATAACAAAAACAATCATTTATGGATTTCAACAGACAAAGGTCTTAGTTACCTTGACTTAAATAACAGAAAATTTACGAACTTCGGATTGGAAGCTGGAATTATCAACCGAGAATTCAATAATATGAGCTATTTATGCAATCAAAGCGGCGAATTCTTTTTTGGCAGTACTAATGGCATTTATCATTTTTATCCGGAACAAATCAAAACGAATCCTAATGTACCCAAAGTCATTATTACTGGTTATCAACTTTATGATAACCCCACCTCCCAAAAAGGAGTAAAAGAAGTTCATAATATTCCCATATCTGTAGGAGAAGAAATATGCATACCCCATTCCGAATCAACATTTAGCATTAACTATGTTGCTCTGAATTACACTAATACCCAAAAGAATGAATATGCTTACCGATTAGAAAATTATGATAAGAAATGGAGGTATGTAGGAAAGCAGCGTATGGCTACTTTCACTAACTTAAATCCTGGTACTTATTATTTTCAGGTAATAGCTTCAAATGGCAACGAAATTTGGAATCAAGAAAAATGCACCTTAAAAATTATCATATTACCACCATGGTACAGGACTGTATGGGCCTACACTATTTATGTGATAATAGGTATATCTTTTCTCTTTCTCCTGATGCGCTTCTATGCCAACCGAATTAAAATGAAAAGCCAATTAAAGAATGAACAATTTGAACGTAAACAATTAGAAAAATTAAATCAACTTAAAATGCAGTTCTTTTCAAATATCACACATGAATTTCGTACGCCTCTCACACTTATCTTAAGCCCTCTAAATAGTATCATCAATCAAAATGTAGGAAAAAACGTCCAAAATGATTACTTAAAAATTATCCAAAACAATGCTATTAAACTATTGGAACTAGTAAACGAATTATTAGACTTCTCAAAATCAGAAGCAGGGCATTTTGCCTTTAAACCTACCATCTCTGATCTCATTAAAGTACTGGAACAGGAAATCCATACCTTTAGTCCTTTAGCAAAGGGAAAAAATATAAAACTAAGCTACATCTATAAAGAAGCATCCTTATTATGTATTGCAGATACGGTCATTATTCAAAAAATAGTATCTAATTTATTATCAAATGCTATAAAACATACACCTGAAGAAGGAATAATTAATGTATATTTAGAAAAAAAACAAGACAAGGAGCCTAAAATACAAATTTGCATTGAAGATTCTGGTAAAGGAATCCCCAAAGACCAACAACAGCTCATCTTTGAACGGTTCTATCAAATGGAAGAAGACAGTGCTAACGGAACCGGCATTGGATTAGCGCTAGTCAAAAACTTAACTGACCTGCACCACGGAACGATCAAAGTAGAAAGTAATGTAGGAGCAGGAAGCAAGTTCATTATTGAAATTCCTTATAGTGAACCTTCCCAAACATCAGATATACAAGCTGAAGAATCCTGGGAAGATCGATCTCTATCCAAAAATTCTCTTCATATAATCAATGAAAAAGAGTTAGTTACTGCTGAGAAGCAAAAAGAGCATACCGTTTTAATAGCAGAAGACAACAAAGAACTTCGTATTTATATATCCAGCTTACTAACCCATTTATACAATGTCCTTACTGCAGAAAATGGAAAAATTGCATTAGACATAGCTCAAAAAGAATTACCCGACATTATACTGTCCGACATTCTTATGCCCGAAATGGACGGAAAAGAATTCTGTAAGCAAATTAAACAAGATATTCATACCTGCCATATTCCGTTCATCATGCTAACAGCTTTAGCCTCTGAAAATTATCAGAAAGAAGGATTAACTGTAGGTGCCGATGATTATCTGATCAAACCATTTAATCCAGATATATTACTGTCTAAAATATCTAATATATTACAAAGCCGCACATTGATTTCAAGACAAGCTAAAACACTACAAGCATTAAAGCCTGAAGAAGTGCCTTTTGAAGACAAAGACAGCCAATTTCTCCTAAACCTCATCGAGATAATCAAGAACAATCTCAGTAACTCTGATCTTAAAATAGACGATTTAGGTAAAGAATTAGGTATGAGCCATACTCCATTCTATAAAAAAATTAAACAATTAACCAATCAGACACCTAATGATTTTCTAAAAAATATACGTTTAGAACAAGCTAAAAAACTCCTATTAGATAGCAATCTAAATATTAACGAAATAGCTTATTCAACAGGATTCAGTTCTCCCAAATATTTTCGTGAATGCTTCAAAAAACAATATGGAGAAAGCCCAAGTGATTTTTTGGAACACAACAATAAATAAAATAGCAAATATTTTATGTTTCAAGCATAAAAAAAAGTGGTTCCTTATTCAGGAACCACTTTTTATATGTTAAATCTGTAAAATTCAGATTACAATTTCGGACCG
>ERZ835051.1999-NODE-1999-length-19401-cov-9.371033_pt1 | contig 19401 bp, 35 predicted proteins | sample MGYA00519575_ERZ835051 | MGnify/ENA primary metagenome ERZ835051 (study PRJEB31850, sample SAMEA3708769) | human gut metagenome | biome: human gut; feature: human-associated habitat; material: faeces | place: China | collected 2014 ... | reverse complement strand
TGGCGTGTCGTATTCCGACCGAGACCGTAACACCCCAGAAATGGCAGAAGGAATTTCAACTCGGCGTTCGCGGTAAGACGATGACCAAGACCGAATGGAAGAACAAACTCAAAGCTAAGGCCCAGCAGCTATTCCCGCAATTCAACGTAACTTTGGCCACTTGCGACGCGATGCTGATTGCGTTGTACGGTAGCCGTCAATAATCAGCCCTATGGAATTCGTTTGTAAAAACCCCGAATGTCCGCGCTACGACCAGCGCGACTACTATTCATCGGTAAGCGTGGTGATGCGTGACGGTAAGCCGTTTTGTAAGCAATCTCCGTGTCCGGCTTGCGGTAAGATACGTGAAGAAATCAAAAAGGAAACGCCTGCTGACCTCAAAGGTATCTATTTCGGCCGTTTTAGAGCGATGTCCAAGGAGCAAAAGCAGGAATCCCTAAAGCGGCGCTCTCATGAACACTTCAAGAAGAAAATCGCTCCGGAACGCCGCGCAAAGTTGGCTGCCGTTCGTGCTGAAGCTAAGTCGATGTTGAAAAAATAGAAGCGGTTATGCGTAAGTCGGTCGAGCGTCAAATGTTTCGCCAGTCATTCAAATACCGAATCGGGCTGGTGAATAAATGTATTCTCATCATCAGACATTGTGACGACCCGCGCCGGGCGTCTGCGTATCGTAACCTTGTATTCAGGATGATGGGGCATATCGTGTTGAAAAACATCACGAACTACATCAATCTGTTGAACGGTTCTAACGCGCCGGATATCCCCTCACGCGACGAAGCCATTGCCGATTGTTACGCGATGTTTGACAAATGTATAGAAAAGTTTACCATCCTTCCGGGTGCGAATTTCTATTTCTATTTCAACAAATCTATCGCGCGTAATTTCTACACACTCTACAAGAAGAACCTCAAGGCACGTCATGGTGAAATATCGGACGCCGTAGAGTCTTCGCACCCCGATATGCGCACTCCAGGTCATGTCAACGATATGGAAATAACGTTTGACACACTGGGATTTACTGATTTGGAACGAAGGATCACGATGTCGCGATTAGCAGGCCAGCGTAAATCAGAGTTCTTGGCCGATAATCCTGACGTCACCGAAAACCTTTACAGCCGCGCGTTGGTACGCATGAAAAAGCTATTAGAAAACATCAAAAAGGAATATCACAATGGAAAGAAAGATTGAAATCATCACCACCATTTTGGAAAGCGGTTTTGCCGTTTTGGAGGTTTGGATGTACGGTAACGACCCGCTGGTGTTCTTGGTAAACAAGTTTACGCCATCGGTGGAATCCAACGTGGCGTCCATCGACTACTGCGAGGTGACGGGTTACGACATTACAGCGTTTATACGCTTAGAGTCGGTAGAGATGCACCGAGGAAAGGCGGCCGTGCTGTCGAAACTCGAATCCATCGTACAGAACCAGAAAGCGCTGAATTTCCAGTTTCACAAAAGCGTCAAATGGATTTACTGGACATCGACTCGCGGATAGTATCAGTAACAAAATTGTAAAACAAAATCGTCATGGCTTTTCAGCCGTCGCCTTATCAACAGGCAATATACAATGAGGTAGCTACTACAAACCACAATATCAATGTTAACGCTGTGGCTGGCAGTGGTAAGACTACCACTCTACTCGGTTGCTTGGAACGCATACCGCGTGGTAAATCCATCATCTTCATGGCCTTTAACAATTCCATCGTTAAGGAATTGCAGGCCCGTAACCGTCGCCCGAACGTCGATATAATGACGTTGCACTCATATGGATGGCGGTTGTTGTTGCGTCGGTACGGCCGTAATGCCCAAATGAACCCGAATAAGTCCATAGCCAAGTTAGAGGTGGTGTTGAAACATCACGCCCGCGACGAGCAAGTACAGGAATTGTTGTTGAGGCGTAAAAAGGGATATCTGATTTATTTAATTCCGAAGATAGTAGATTTGATGCGGACGTCACTTTGCCGTCCTGAAATCGGCGAAATTGAGGCGTTGTGTGAGTATCACGATATCGACTGTGACCTGCTGGAAAAACAACTGGCGTTGGAAACGTTTGCCGAGGGAGCTGCCGACCATTCGCAGTTTGACTTTACCGATATGTTGTACGTCCCGGTGACGGACCCCAGTATTCGCTTCCGTAAGTATGAGGTGATAATGGTGGACGAGAGTCAGGACATGAGTCTTCTTCAACACGAGTTGATAAAACGCGCACTGGACCGCCGTTCACGATTGATAACCGTTGGCGACCCGCGTCAGGCTATATATGGTTTCGCAGGCGCCGACGCCAACAGTTATTCCCGGTTGGCCGAATTAAACGGCGAAAGCGTGGAAATGCCGTTATCGGTGTGCTATCGCTGTGGACGACGTATCGTCGAAGAAGCCGAAAAAATTGTTCCCTATATACGTCCCTACGAACGCGCTCACGAGGGCGAGGTCAGCGTCGGCTCTTTGAACGACATTGAGGACGGTGATTGGATAATATGCCGTAACCTGCGCCCGCTGGTGGAGGTTTACCTGTGGTTGTTGAAAAACAAGATTAAATCACGCGTTCGTGGCAAGGACATCGGCCGCAGTTTGGTGGATTTGGTAGCCAAGACGGGAGCCCGTACCATCGACGAGTTGGAAAAGCTACTTTGGAAAGAAGCCGATAAACTGGCCCAGAAATTGCGTGCTAAGGGTTGGAAGAACCCCGATGCGTCGCCGAAGATGAACGAACTATTGGAGAAAATCGAAGTGTTACGCGCGTTGGCCGTTGAAGCCGATACGGTAGCAGAACTGCGCGAAATAATCGAGGGAATTTTTACCGACGACCTTGAGGGAATCCTGTTGATGACTGTCCACAAATCCAAGGGCCTCGAAAACGACAACGTGTTCTTCTTGGCCCCGGAACTTATCCCGTCACGCTTCGCTACACAGCCGTGGCAGTTAGAGCAAGAATCCAACCTGAAATATGTGGCCATTACACGCGCCAAGAATTCACTAATATACGTTCCCTTAAATCAAGCAAATTATGACACCAGCCAACCATTCAACGGAAGATATCCAATCCAAGGTTCACGAGGATGAACTCAACAAGGCCGAGGACCGTATCGAGGACCGCGAAGAGGAAACCATCGAGCGTCATTTCCCCAGCCGTGCACCACGCCAACGGACACGCGTCCCGTCACCCAAAGAAATCGCCAACGTTTTTAAGAAATGAAAACTTTTTAACAACGATGAAAAATTTATACTACCTTTTGAAACGCAACGCCGATAGCGGAAAGCCCGTTTATCACCAGTGGCTGCGGTCGGGATTGATAGGCCGCGGGCGTGGCTTTTCGGAGTCGTCTGACCCGGACTTCGCGTTCCGCACCAATGACCCTATCGAAATCCTGGTACACTACGAATACCTCCGCACGGAAATCCATTCGCCCTACGAGTGGGAGTTGGTGGCCTACATGATGGATGACGCCCAGCGTTCGTGGGCGGACCAGAGCCCTGCGGCGGAATACAGAAACGTACTACCGCCAACTGAAAGTATCGAGGTTTGGAAACGCCGTATGGCCTACGACCCAGCCCTGATGGAGGTTTACACCGCCAAACTGGATGAACTACGCAAAAACTACGCATAATGAAAACTGTTGAAAACTACACGAATCGCGAGTGGTATTACAGCGCTGGCGATAAGGTCGTGCGAATCTTTACTACGGGTTGTATGCCTGTTATGGAAGACATGACCGAGAGTTCCGGAATGATGGTTGTCGCCAAGAATTTCCCCGCTTCTCAGAATCTGGTGTTGATTCCCCTGGAAAAGTTCCGCGAGCGTTGTTTGTGTCCCGCGACGCTGTTGCCGGGAGACCTCGTCGCCCGATTGAATCACGGCTCGATAGTACAGATTTACAGGGTGGCTGAAGAGGAATCAGGAGCGGCCCTTTCTTTCACGGTGAAATATAGTTTGGTGCCGTTGAATTTCTACGACCTTGAACCAACGGGTGGCGAGCCTGTACCCAATGTTGACCCCGTCGTTACCAGCGAAAACGTCATCACGGTATCAGGCGAAACAAAGACCATCATGGGTAGTTATTTCCGGTACATTACGGCTCGCCAGCTGGATACGCTCAAGTACGACTCCCTGCGTGAAAACGTTCGGCGAATTGCCGTTAAAATCAGCGGTTTCCTTAATAAGGACCGTTGGCGCGAGTACACCGCGGACCAGTTTGCCGCGTTGGAAGACATCGATGCGCTTATCAAATCGGCCACCAAAATAATCAAGAAAGTAGATGGCGAAGAAGAGTAAAGCGCGGTTCTTCCGTGTAGGGAAGAGGTATCTGTTGCCTGTAGGCACGACGTTTGTCGTGGTAAAGATACGCCCTGAACAGAACGCAATGAACGTTCAATTCATCGGTCCTGATTGCTCCACTTCGGACGTCGAATCGGTTAATTTAGTAAACTACAAGAAAGCACTCCAACGAGGAGAAATTGAAGAAATCTAACTACCTATGAAATTTACACCTGAAAATATTGACGAACTGCCCGACGACGGCGTATTTGTGTTTGGTTCTAATACTGACGGTGACCACTGCGGTGGTGCGGCTTACACGGCGATGAAACGTTTTGGCGCCATAAACGGTCAAGCCGAGGGTCCCCAGGGTCGAAGCTACGCCATCCCGACAATGGAGTACGTCGAAATCAACGCCGAAGACCAATTCCCGGAATATGGTAAAGCAAAGGTTCCACACGAGGTACTTTTGGAGGCATGTGACCGCTTCATCCTCTACACCAGCCAACACCCCGAACAGACGTTCTACGTGACCAAAATCGGTTGCGGAATCGCTGGTTGGAAAGTGGACGAAGTGGCGCAGGCATTTGCCGTGGCGTTAGGGTCGTTCTTGGTACCGCTGCCTGATAATATCGTTTGGCCGCGTGAGTTCTACGAAATACTGAAGAGCCATGGCTTGGTTGGTTAGACACGCCGTGGAGGGTTACATCCTCACCGACCAGCACCCGATTAGGATTAAAGACTATCGGTTGTTCTTCAGCGAAGCCAAGTCAGCTGCTATCACCCCGGAGCAGGCTGCTATATTGTTAGATGGCGCCACACTGGAGAACGGTGAGTATGTCCAATTGCGTTCGTCGTCGATGGTAGCTATCAAGCCCGGATATTATGCTGCCGATGCCGATGGTACGTTCCACTGGTTTGAACGCCGTCCGTCGCACTACGACGGCCAATGGTACACCACTGACGGCCGTTCGGAGTTGGTCGATAAGCGCGTATTGGAAGGACGCCTACCACGCATCCCCACTCCCGACGACCAGTACCCTACTCAGTACGGCCCCAAACAGGCCCATACAGAGTCGTTAATCGGTACGGACGTACTACCTGCCCCAGCGTCAGCAGAACTCTTGACACGAGGCTTAAAACCGCGAAAACAACTGGGGTACTTACTGCGCCGTGGACACCAGTCGGGCGCACTACTCACTACCCATCAGCCGCGGGCGTTTGAATCCCTCCGGAGCCACCGCTACCAACCAGCGTTTACTTTGGAAGACGTGTTGATGGAATTACTGGCGTATGGTCGCGTGCGTCTTGAACTGTTGGACGACAACCGCGTGTTGGTAGAAATCGACCAGTCGAAGAACCTATACATCGACCGTAACATCGCCATGGCGTTATTTGGCGCCCTGCTGTACGCTAATGCGATGTTGCGTAAAGAAGCGGAAATATGGAAAGAGAAGCGATGAAATACTACGTCACGTCGGCGGGAACGGCGACTTACAACGCTATCTTTGCGTTGGCGTGGAAACGAATACAGGCCCTGAACGCCGCACGGGCGTTTGTCACGGGCGTTGGCGGCGTAAGCTACCGGCCAGCCAAAATGCTCTGGGCTGGCGGTATCAGTACCGTGGAGTTTACCACCACTCCGCCGCCGGGTTGGCGACGCGACGGTTCGCCGTTGGCTAATTTGTATCGTCCTGACTCTACACCCGAGGGTCGTGCGCTTTACGAACGTATCCAGCGCCTACCGCGTGTTGGCCGTAACGAGGTGAACGCCTTGGTGAGTTATACGGACTATTTCGCTGGATGTCGTGTGGAGGTAGAGGCCAACGTTAAAATCGTTGGCGTTAAGTTCGGTTTCGCCGTGTCGAAGTGGATGGTAGAATCGGGACGCGCCAAAATACCCGCCGACTGCACCGAGGTCTCCAAGGAGGTATATTCCGACCTCACAGGCCAGAATATACGGTTGGCGTACAAACGTAAAAAACAACAGCAGAAGATATGAGTCCTGAGTCGATAGGCGTTGTAGGATTCGTCGTGTTTTTGGTGACGATAGTCCTTGGAATGATAATAGCGTTGATAGAAGAACGTAAGAAAAATGAGTAAACGTGTATTTGGTGACGTAAAGTTCGCCGACGAATCTAAGAACGCGCTGCGTGACGCGAAAGTTATCGTCGCCGTGGACCGGGCCGAGAAACCGAGCGAAGTGACTACGGCTGTTGGCGGTTATATAGACCGTGATGGTGTATTCCATATCTGCGAGGTGAGTCTTGTATCACCCGTAAGTACGCGAATTAACGCCCTACGTACCAAAATCAAAAACCGTAAGCGATGAATAAGACGCCGCGTAATAATATCCGCTTGGAAATTCCCGAACTGGAAACCCTGGTTGGAATAATAGAAACGCACCTCGACCGCCAACAGGCCGTGGTGTTGGACGAAGAGCGGTTGGCGAAAATATCGAACCGCCTACGTTGGCTGTTGTTTAAGGAACGTGAAAAACAAAATCGTAAGCGATGATAACACTCAAAAAGGGGAACTCCGACCGATACAAAAAGTCACAACGCAAACGAGACTACCTCCAAAATCCGGTGTACAAGAAGCGTTGTGAAATGTGTGGCGCGAAACTCTTGTTCACTAACGCCGAAATCACCCCTACAGGCATACGGTACGATAACGACTTTACAACGTGCCCCGAATGCGGCCAGCGCGTGGTTGTTAATCCTGAAGAATACATCCCGTATTGGTGTTGGCGTCTGTTCTACAAGAAAAGGTATAGTGATGAAATATGAAATCTATAAAACGCGCGACGGACTCCTGATTCCTGTTCTCTACCCAGAGGACGCGGGTCAGGCGTTTCGCTTAACCGTCCCCGACGCTGTAAAGGTCAGCGAGGGTATAGCGCGTAACACCATCGCCTACGGAATAGTCCCTACACGTATGCGCCGCCAACCGTTTCCCGTTCATAACAACATTTGGAAGGACCGTGAATTGCTTGGCGCTTTGAGTGGTGACCACAACCGTTGGGCATTTGTGGATTATCGTAATGAAGTGGTACCAGCGCTATACCACAACGACGTTGATCGTTCATCACAACCATCGTCAATAGTAGATGAATAGCGCCAACAGTTATTATTCCAACGACTCATATACAGTACAATGCAATGGAAAAAGACTTCAAGGACATATTAAATGCCCCGGTGCCTCCGGAAATCGTTGATACAGTGGCGTGGAAGAAATATCTGGTGATGAAGGAGTCGGCCACGTTGAAACGCATCCACGTGTTGGCTTCTGACGGTACGGAAATTAACCTGATGTGGTTCCCGCGTAAGCTACACGACACTATTAAGCACCTCTCTACCAGCGAACGCGAAGAAATTTTGGAAATGTACACCGAACGCCGTAAGGTCCAGGTGACGGCTAATCGCCTCTTGGCCGTGGCACGGGGTTCGTTCGAATTGGCGCGTAAGCGTAAACAGGCTGAGCGTGAAGAGCACAAATCGCTTCATATGAGCGACGTGACGCTGGTGGAGGATATAAAGGAACTTTTGGGGAAGATGTTCACCCCGCGGGAGGTAGTCCGTATATTGGCCGAAAGTCGTGAAATAGAGGTAGAACTGAACTACGTTCAGGACGTGTTGAAGCGATTTATTAACGATATTGAAAAACGTCGCGAGGAATTCCGTAACCGCGTCCAGGACGTGCGCCTGTACTCGAAGCGTCCGCGGTTGGAGGAACTCAGCTGGATGTACACCCAGATGAAAATGCGTTACAAGGCTCTCCGCTCGAACGACGCTTATAATTCGATGCTACGCACTCTGGAACAGATACGTAAAGAGGCCGAAGGCGACCAGATATTCATCAACGGCGCCATAGACGTCAACGTCGAAACAGAGATTCGTCTTCACATCCAACAGACCATCTACAAATCGGTAAACCTCAAGGAGATAATCCTTGGCCGTGTGGCTGCACGTATGAACTGGGACCTGGCTAAACTGGTAGCCGGGTTGCACAACTCGTATTACGCTAAATTTATGCCTACAAACGACGAATACGACCCCCAAGCTGAGATGGAGTACCCCTCGTCGATGAACTACGACTTCAATCGTATCCAGCACAACCACGCTGTTAATGGCATCGATGAGGTTGAAGACGTTAAGGCACAGCCCCTGACTGACGAAGAACGCACTTCCAGCGAAGCCATAAAACAGCTCTTCCTTCAGCGTATCGCCAAGCAGCGTGAGACCTTGGAAGGACCTAAACACCGAGCAGAGGCCGAGGTTGATTTTTGGCGTTCAAAGTTTAATAAAACGCCGGACGAGGACCACGAACTAACACGTGAAGAGGGACGCGTACCGCAACACAAATTCAACAAAAAGCAAAAATCTAAATTCAAGAAGTGATGGAAATTCAAGAATTCAAGCAGCGCTGGAACGGCCAGCCCATCGAGCTCATTAGTAACGAGGAAGCGTGCGTGTTGGTAAATCTTCAGCGCGAACTGGAGGAGCGTGCGTCGTATGTCGCTCAAAAGGCCGAAACCATCGGTTGGCAGGCCTCAAAGGTAGTGCCCGTCGCCAACGGCTGGGCCGATCGTACCCGTAACCTGATGTTCGTTGGCGACGACGTGGTAGGGAAGTCCGTAACTACCACCACCGAGGTACGTTCGTTTGGCGAATTTCGGCGCGACTTCGAAAATATGATGTACATGCTGCAGACGCGCGTTGAGGCCTCGGACTACGTGATGGGCGCCATCCGTTCGCTGGGCTTCGACGTTCGTCCCGACACCACGGTGGAGAAGATGACGGCGATGGAAATAGCCGCCGTGGCGTCGTCCCCTGAGACAGGTGTAGTTCCGGCGTTCGCCAACACGTCAGCGGCCGTGTACATCTCCCTCAGCGAAAAGGACCGTAACGTTCGATTTGTGGCCGTGGCCGGAGCCGGGTGGTACAAGGTAACGTTCGCCGATCGATAACGAAAATTCAAGACCAAAATGGACGACAAATCGACATTATTCGCCGCGCTGGTGTGCGCCTTGGCTATCGTCGTGGTGCTGATCGTGGAACACCGCCCGTCTTTCTTCTGGTGGCGGTATTTGTTCGGGTTGGAGAAAACCAGCCCTGACGAAATGGAATGGAACGAGGTGTTACAGCGTATTCGTAAACGCACTCAACGGGCCTTTGAACGGGAACCTGGCTCCAAGGTCCTTTCCAACGGCGTCTACGCTGAGTACCACGAAGAAGAATACCCTGGCGGCAACTTGCGTCAGGAATTGACACTGTGGCTGAAACGACAAAATATGCTCCAATTCCCGTTCGAGGTGAATATCTGTTTACTCGACGGTACGGCTGATATCACGGGTATTGGCGCTAACGGCACCGACGCCTACCAGTGGATGATGGAGCAAATTGGTGCTGAGTCGTGCTACGAAATCGCCAAGCGGGCGTATATCTGTGAGCAGGGCAGCCACCGCGGCCAAACCGAACGCGCCAAGGTCGAACACGAGTACATCCAGTGGATAGCGCGGAAATTCATCTAACAACGTTACTCCACCAGACGCCGCGAGGCGGTATAACTATTCATTTTACAACTCCCCAGCTAACACTTATCCACCCCGTTAGCTGGGGTTTCTGTTGGCGGTTTACGAAAATAATTCGCTTTTCTTGGAGGATTTTTCGCGATTCTCTTTGAAGTCTTGGAGATTTACACTACCTTCGCTCTTGGAAAATGAAACTAAACTCTGTAAAATGGACAAGAATCGTAAACAGTTGGAAGAACGCGCCGCGTGGATGTTGGTAATAATCGTTGCCGTGATAGCGTTTGTAGGTATCAACCTGATTTGGTACGGTGACGGGTTGGTAAAACTCTTCGGTATGCTCGTTATCGGGTATGGCGTGTATGTGATATACCGTATAGTGGAACGCTTAAATCGTAAATAGCCATGACCGCCGAAACGCTTATCGCTGCGGCGTATGCTGCTGGCTGGGACGGTGAAACGCCCAGCGTTACCGAGGCCGAAGCCTATTTGGCCGCCATCGTAAGATTGTAGAACTAAAATCGTATATCGAAATGAAATCCAAGACCCTTAAACAGTTCCTGGCCGAGAAGCGTAAGTTAGACGTTCAACGCGACGTTGCCGTGATGGACACGCTGGACAAATTAACCCACGTAAACGACAACTCGTACTGCGGTTCGGCCGTAATTATCAACATCACCGATCTCGAAGGCGAAGTCTTAGCCGACGCCGCCATCAACGGCGAGTTCTTCGACGCCTTACGGCCTCACCTCGTTGAGGCGTATCGCCAAACGCTGGCTGAAAAGTCAACTTTCGCTGAATACAATCTCCGTAAAATGCAATGTATGATCAAGGGCCTCGACCCCGAGCGCTCTAAATAACCCCCCAAACGATGAATCCTCTGTACCGTATCGGCTCCCGCGTGAAGGTTAAGACGTGGCCCGAAATAGCTGAATACGTCGGTGTTGAATACGACGAACGAACGTTCCTGGAATTGGAAGGTGTAGTCTACGACGACGCCAACGACGACCCTATTGGGTTGTTGGATGAAATGTACGAAGGCGCTGGAAAAGGCGAAGACACGTGTCTGATCGTTGGCGGCGATGTTGAAGCTGAGTTCCCCACGTACGAACTGCGCAACTTACGCACTGGCCTCATCATCGAACGCGAACCAAACACCCCGTATATCTTCCGTGATTGGATGTTAAAACTCACACGGTGATGACCAAGGATGATATTATACGCCAAATCGAGGATGTACGTCGTCAACGCGCCAAAACCGAACGCCAGTTGATAGCGCGAGGACGCGGTTATCCCGTCCACAACGACGCCGAGGTAGAACTCACACTCGATGAGTACCACTACGAGGGTTCTTCGTCACGCAGCGAGGAGCGGCTGTTGGCCCTCCTGGACGAAGAACGCGCTAAATACACCACCACCCTAACTTATCTGTGATATGGCCCGACAACACGGTAAGCGCGACATTCTGTACGACGGCAGTGCCGCGCTCAAGGAACTTACAGAAAACTACGCCACGATGGATGTAAAGGCGTTCTGTGCTAAATGGGGACTGTCGATTGCTACAGTTCGCTCGACGGCCTCGCGGAGGGGTTTACACCGTCTTCGTGGGAAACAGGCTAAAATCGGCACCGCCAACACGAATAAGGGCATTCAGCGTCCCGTGCTGCCGAAGCCCGAACCCGAAATCCCGCCCGTGCCGGCCTACGAACCGCCAAAGGATATGATTCCGCCATCGTTACTTAAACAGCTGAGAGGTCGCCATTCACGCGCTTGGAGAACGCCCTCATCGCGTGCCGAACTCAACACGATGCCTGTACCGTATCCGTTCAGCGAAATCGCCGACGCACCCTACAATCGGGGGCTGGATAAAACGCCAGAAGAAACGGGTCGTGTTCTGCAACACACTAAAAACCGATAACGATGGATTACAAAGGACGCATATGTCGCTTGATAGTGGATGAACTGCCCGTTGACGCCTACGGCGCGCGGGTATTATCCACAGCGCGTGAGCTGTGGGCCAAGCAGGGTAAGGTTTGTATTTCAACTGGCCGCGCTCTGGGTGATTCCTTCACGGTGGTACAGATTATCGGCGGCGAACCGATGAACTACCCTCAACGTGTTATTGACGTTATCACCGAACTCCGTTCCGCCAACGCCAACGTGCGTGTTAAACTCTTCACCGGGTTTCCCGACGTAGAGGGGTTGTTGAAAGTGGCGCCGCTGTGTGACGCTATCGCCGTAACCCTTACCAGTCCTGAGGACGAACACCATTTTCGTGCTGCGCGGTTAGGGTTCCGCGATTTTCGTACTACCCGGATGGAAGTACGTTACAACTCCGCTACCGGAGAAGATCCTACGGGTCGCGTATTTCCTCAATATTGGCGGTTGGTGGATATGGCTAAAGAAGGTGATTATCTGCTGGAATCTACTGCCTGGGTGATGAAATACGCCAACGGAACGTTGTTCAACTAAAATCTGATGAATGATATGAACGAAGAACGTAACTACGACGATCCACGACTCAGCGAAGAAATGCGTCATTACGGGTGTTACACCTTACCCAGTAACGACCCTAAGCGTCCGTACGACGCTAAGATCTATTTAACACCCGAATTCTTGGCCAACACTAAGGGGTACGCATTCACGATGGATATGGGGTTTGGTAAAGAACGCTGTAATTCGTGGACACGCAACGCCAACGGTGTACTGGAGTTCCGCCAATTCCCTGACCGTCTGTTCTTGGATGAAGAGCCTGGCGAAGGTAAGTACACCGTTGAGGTGACGTTGACGTGTGAGTGTGGCGAACGAATTGCGCTAACTCACGACCAGGTGCGGATATTCATACGCGGAGCACTCGAACAACGCTACCTCCCTAAGGTACTACTCCGCTGTCCTAAGTGTAACAAAATGCTGTTTAAACCATGACTACCGCCGAAAAACGAGCCGTTATTGCGCGTTGGATTACGGCAGCGCGAAAAGATTATTTCGAAAAGTCGAAACACGTTGCGCCTCACAGCGGTCTGGGGATGTGTGTAGCGTTCCACGATACGGCGTGGCAGTCGGAAGAATTGACCCTTCAGCTGGCCGATATCTTGCGTGATGAGGGTAAGGGGTACGCCGTTAGACAATTTGTGTATGAAAAGCCGCTATACAACCCCGTGTGGCTCCGTTTGGTGATACCAGAGTTTAACCCCGAATTTCTTGGCGGTATTCAGGTGGACGGTGAGGACTATTGGTGGCCATGGCGCGAAATTGAACCGCGAATTCGCGCGTTTGATAAATTGATGGATAATTATAAGAATTGAACGTGATGAAACTGTTGGCGTATATACTGAGGTTGGTGGTCCGTGTGATCTCCAGCCTTCTTTATTTACTGGCGTTTTTGTGTTGTTGCGCTACTTTTGGCAATGATGCTATACTCGCTCTGGTGTTGATTAAACGATGGTCTTGTAAAATCTTCGTAAAAAAGAGAAAATTTTTTCAAGATTCTCTTGGCGGTTTCGTAAATTCACCGTACCTTTGTAGTGGAAAATGAAACTAAAACACTCAAAATTATGAAAGCAACTGTTGAAACTATCCGTGAAATTGTAAAGGTTCTTACCACCGAGGAACAGCAACTCCTGAAAGATACCTTCTTGTTTGGAGCCTGGGGCGATACCGACATTGAGTTCCTCGACGAAGAGGGTAAAGTAGAAACCGTTGGCGCTTGGGGATATTATACTAATGACGCTCGCAAAGGTGGTCATTTCGCCGGGCGTGTGGTATCGACGATGTTCCGGTCGATTTACCGTAAACTCTGCACCGCTAACCGTAACACGATTGGCGCCCAGCTGTCGCACTGTAACGACTGGTGGGGTGATGGTAGCGGCGATATGCTGTTCGTTCGCTCGGCGTGGGATAAGGCGTGGATGGAATGGGCCAAGGAGCCCATCCAGCCCGACGCCATCAACGCCTACCTCGCCAAATAAAATAGTCAAAACCGCAAAACAAAATAGCACGATGAAAACGTATCGTATCAACCAATTCAGAACCAAGGAGGCCGTCATGGACGCTATCATCGAGGTCTTCAAACGCCGCGAGGACTGGACCGAAGCTGAGGCCCGTCGTACCGGCATCAATCCCGAACCTACGTTCAAGGCTCAAAAGGCGTACGATCTGGCATTCCAGTCGATGGGTGGCAATTCGTTCTGGGTGGGTGAGTACCAAAAATCAAAGCGCGAAATGGTCAAATACCTGAACGATATGGAGTCGCTGTTCCGCGACGCTCGCCTGGAATGGTTCCGTTTCTACACCCAGCACTGCTACCTTTGCACCGACGCTGGAAAGAGCGAACAAAAGGCCCTGTGTGAAAAGATTAACACCTACAACGCCTCAATTGAGGGGTTAACGAACAATTTCTCCCGCGACTTGGCTGAGTTCTTGGAAAAGAACCGTAATTGCGCCGACTGGCGTGTGGCGCGGTATAGCGAGAACTCCGTAACGTTTGGGTTGGTGGACGCGGCCGATAATATCGACCAGCAGTCGCTGCTGACGTTTTACATCGATCGCGGCGTTACCGGCAACGACGAGCCTACGTTGGTAACCTCCATCCAGAATCATGGGCGCTGGTCGTGTGAAAAGGTCGGACCGCAGTACGTCCGATATGCATGGATGGGCCTACTGCTGTTGGACGACCGCCTAAAATCGCTTAAAGAGGCGATGATAGGGTACGGGTCCGGCCTGAAGCAGATGACGACTGCCATCAGCACCGCCAACGTTCAATTGCGTGAACTTGGGTTGGCGGACTGCGAAGCCCGCTTCGAAGAGTACGAACGCCAAAACTGGTAAGCCATGAAACCCGAAACCCGCGTAAATCTTTACATCGTCAACGCCGACACCAACAGCGACCTGCGCGATATGCCCGACACCCAACGTCATATCGTCGAAGAGCGACGGCTGATAATGTCGCGCGAATTGCTCCCCGATCCTAACATCTTCACCCACGTAATAATCCATGGCGAACGGCGTAACGCCATAGCGGTCAATAACATTACACACCGCGAGGCGACCGAGGCGTGGTATCGCGTAGGGGTGACGTTTGGCGACTTCAACCCCGATCGTCAGATGTTCGAGAAAGTGGAAATCGAAGTTTAACCCCCTAATACAACGAATTATGGCACCTAACCGAGTAACCCGCGCCACGGCCATGGCTACGGCCCGTGACTACGCTAAAACCCATTCCAAGGAGGCTCTCCGCGTACAGGTAGCCCTGTATCGCGAGCAGGTAAAATCACTTAACCGCGCTAAGGCCAACGCCAGCGAAGAAGAAGTTCGTCGGTTGTGTGAGCGTATAGCCGACACCCGTGAACTGCTACGGGCATTCGAGAAGGAAGCCGCCCAATAACCGAAGTTAAACAAACCATTCAAAACATAGTACAACAAAATGGAAACAAACGTAATTACCACCGTGTTCAATGCCCAGGAGGCGTTACCTATCAACGACGAAGCACGTATCACCAAGGCCCAGGTTCTGTTCCTGTACGCTGCGGCCAACGCTGCTGCCGACCGTCCGAGTATCATCTGCGTGGACGAGGGTCCGCTGCCTTTCACTGACGTAGCTGAGGCTGCTCCGCGTTACGGCGAAATTCGTCAGTGGCTGGGAACGTTCCTGGATAACAACCTGGTGTTCCGGGCGGTGGTGCCTATCAGCGATGGCACCACGGTCGTCAGCGAAATCAAGCGTCTGTCACACGAATGCACCGACGCTGGATTGATGGAGTTCTGTCCTGACGACGACACGCTTTACTTCACCGCCCTTGGCGCCAAGGCTATCGAAAAATACGGCCCGGTGCTGGATGAGGAATGGCGTGTTATCGAGCGTACGATACTGGAAATCGTCAACGAACGTTACGGCCACTGCGGCATCGGTGTGGAGAAAATTGCTAAACACGTCCCCACTACCAATCCGCGTGAACTCTACGGTCAGTTCGTGTCGGTAGATCAGGACCTGATGGCGGCTACGTATCGCCGCACCGACGGTGTGTTGTTGGTCAACGTGTTTGGCGTTGGTACGTTCCTGGTAGAGAAACTGGTCGCTTTCAACGTACCGCTGTTGGCCACGTTGGCTGATGAGGGTTGGCTGCGTACCAATCCCGACGGCATTCAACAAGAGTACCTCGCACGTTTTCGTACTCAGTCGGAGGCTTTTCGTCGCGAACACGGTATCCCCGACCCCGACGAAGAGGAACAACCCACTTTCGCTCCCCAGGATAACCCCATGGCGGCGTTGGCTGCGATGTTAGGTCGTGAGCTGGGGTCCAAGGTAGGGCTGAAGCATATTGACGTCCCCACCGATGGTAGCGAGCCTACGGTGACGGACCTGGACGACAAGGTCGCCGATGCCGAAGCTGTGTTGAAAGCTGACGAAAAGCCTGTATCGTAACACGTTTGCGTTTCGCCTACTGCAGAGAGCCGCTCCTGATTGTTGGGGACGGCTCTCTTGCTCTTGAATTCTGTCGATAATCTGTTTCTGGTACACCTACCTCACCTGAGAGATTTTAGATCGTCAAATCGCCTAAAAACGATTGGCGTAAAAACTGCCGCTGAGGAGATGTTGTAAAACGATGTTTTGGCGATTTATTCCATGCTGTTGTAAATTTCGCCTTGTTGGAGATTTACAAAGCCTCTGTTGGCACTTTTCTGTTGGCAACCCTTTCTTCCCCCTAATGGTTTCCCTCCTGCAACCTTCCTTTCCTTAACCCCCTATAATCCCCCTTTTCCGGTGTAAAGAGAAAAAAACACTTCTCTTTACACTTACCAGAGAGACTTTTCTTCTCCAGATGAATCTGTCGAAGACGTCTCTCTGACGCGCACATACGTGCGCTCGTACGCTTACGCGAGAGAAGACAGCCAAGAACGAAGAAACTACAGCACGCAAAATATCGCCAACGTTATTGAGTCTGTAAATCCTCAAAAATCGCAGAAATGGAACGCCAACGCCAAGAAATAGACAACATGGTCCAAGTCTTACAACGGTTAGTGCAAAAATACGGAAAGCGAATCATAAATCGCCAACTTGACGTACAGCAGCTGACTGTAAGTTCTCTCAACGGTTTTGAACTCACGCTCACCGATAAGCGCCAACAGCAAACGGCCAAAGTACAAACGGGAACCAAGCAATTTCGCCCTATCCTCACTGCTGCCCAGGCCCGCGAATTTACCGCCTGGGCTCAGCGTAACCTGAACTACGAAATCGACGAAGACCTTTGGCTTGGCGAATGGATTTACGAAGTGGCGTTGGCTGACGTTGAGTTTGGAATCCAAAAAGCTGCCGCCAAAGGAAAACGCGAATTCTTCGAAGAAGACGCCAACGGCAATCGGTTGAAATACGTCGCTAAGCGGTTGAAGGAACAAGGTTACGAAGTAACGATAGACGAAGTTTACAAAACCGAAACTGTGGGCTTAGACCGTACGAGGAAATATTTTGCCTATTTCCGGATGATGGTCAAATGGTAAAATCCTTAACACGATGAAACGCCTGATTCGTCGGATAATCAACTGGCTTTACGCCAAAGAAATCACCGCCTTGGTGCAAGAGGCGGTCGATGACGAATTCGAAGCTACATGGCCTGAGGCATTTCGCCAGCGTCCTGAACGCAAATCGTCCATCATCCCTCAAGAAATTTGGGCTGCGGTAATACTTCATCTTCCAAATCACGCCGAAGTAATTCACGCCAATTGGGAAGACAACACGCATCACGTTTTGACGAAAACGGTGAATCTCGTCAATTTTACCTACATTCGCGAATTCCAACTTACGATGGACGCCTATCGTATTCGTTTGGAACCCGCTCAGCGTCGTGATGAGATATTCTGTGGCCGATACGCCCATCTGCTTCAGGTTCAAGTACGGCTGCCGGGTAATTACAACTCCCCGGAGGCTGATTACGTGTTGAAATTTTCGCTTATGCAGTATCGCCTCACCGGGCCTGACGTAGGAGGAGCGGTTCCGTATTGGCGCTGTAACACCCGACTTGATATTATTCACGCCTTTACCAGCGAAATGTTGGCAGGCATAGAACGAGGATTAAAACATTTTCAAGATGAGTGAATTCTTCCACACCGGACGCTTCGATCAGCAGGATGCCGAACCTACACGTACCGAGCAGCTGGAACGCCAAAAGCAGGAACAACGCTATTTGGGTTCATCCATTCTGCTCCCGGGAATGAGGTTATTTGAGTTCAACTATAAGACCGGAGAATGTAGGGAAATTGATACCACAACAACACTGGAGTTGGATGTCACCACCAGGAAACCGACTGCGCGTCGTGCTGTTAAGGTCCAATACAACCCTGATTGCGTTTACTTACAGGCCATCAACAACCGTAACGCCATCCGTAAGTTGGTGAAGGCCGGATACGTCAAAATGGTGAAACAAGATGGTAAAGGTTCGCACGTCGAAAATTGACGAAAAACAGCCGCCTGAAAAGGCCCATAGGATACCTCGCGGCGCCAATGGCCTACCGCTGTTTGGCGATAAACCCGTGGCGGTAAAGGCACGGCCGTATGACGCCGAACGCAACGCCGACGATGGTCCAGATTACGATATGTCGTTAACCGACTTCCTGGGCCAGGTTGAAGAACTGCAGAAGAAAAAGCGTTTGAATGGCGTTTTCATTGAGTTAGGCGATGTCGTGGTCCCGTGGTACGTCATCCGGTCGATAGTCCGTTCAGACCGATATAACGACTCACAACAACGCTTCGAATACGGCATCGTCCTTAACCACGACACTATGGCTGCGGAAGGTGATAATTTCTCCGAATGGTGGATAAACCCCGAAGCCCGCGACGCTGCTTGGAATTCGTTACGTTCACAGCTGGTAGAATTAGGAATTACCATCGCTTCGACAAAGGTTTAACAAACCCCATATCTATCAACAATCAAAATTATCGTACAATGAAAGTGCAAGATTTTTACGGTGCTCTGGCTGCCAAGGCCGGCACCACCAAGGCTCAGGCGATTGCTTTCGTCCGTGCCTTGGAAGAGATTCTCACCGAGGAGGTTCGTGACAAGGACGAAATCATCCCCATCGGTAAGGTAGGAAAGTTCGTCCCCAAGGATCAACCGTCACGCATGGCGCGTAACCCGCAGACGGGCGTTACGGCCCCCACCGACCCTTACAAGACTGTCCAGTTCCGTTCGGCGTACAGTTTCCGCGCCTACGGCAAAAAGGCTAAGAAATAGCCCATAACTGGTAACACAGTTCGCTTTCGTACGTCCGCCAGGGATGTGGTTGCCCCTGGCGGATTTTTAGTTACTTTCGCTTCAACGTTATAGTATCTGAAACGAGGAAACGCCGCTTAACGCCAAGCAATGAAGAGTTAGGTTTTCAGCGAGTGTAGTTTCTTTTCCGACCGCGGTGTTTCCTCTACTTTAGCCAGAAGAGGGGGCTGTTGAGTCAAAGAGTGGTCACGAATTACTCTACAGTGTCCGTCCCAACGCCCAGTCTGCTGGCATCAATACCTCAAGGCTGGTGGGGTTAAGTCAGGCCTCGGAACGTATAAGTCCTGACACCAGTAACCAAATTGTCTCCAAGGCAGCAACGCAGACTTCCTCCATAGCGAGCGCCGGAGCGG
>ERZ835051.1995-NODE-1995-length-19427-cov-2.876678_pt1 | contig 19427 bp, 28 predicted proteins | sample MGYA00519575_ERZ835051 | MGnify/ENA primary metagenome ERZ835051 (study PRJEB31850, sample SAMEA3708769) | human gut metagenome | biome: human gut; feature: human-associated habitat; material: faeces | place: China | collected 2014 ... | reverse complement strand
AGAATGCTCCGGACGCCATCAAGGAGGCGCTTGATAAGAAGGAACTGTCCATCAATCAGGGGTACAACCTGACCCGGCAGCTCCAGGAGGTGCCGGAGGAGCAGCGGGAGCAGGCGGCCATAGCCGCTGTGGAGATTGAAAAGGCAAAAAAGGTGATCCGACAGAAGGATGCGGAAATCGACCGGCGGAGCAGGATCGCCGGTCTGTTTTGCAAAGCGTTTGAAAAGGCTGTATTGTTGGAGGCCACAGAGGAAAATGTACGCGCCTGGGTGGAATGCACCCGGATGAACCGTGGGGAGATGGAGGACACCGTAAAGGAGGCCCGTGAGCTGGCAGAGACCTTCTCCTCTATCGCAGATATCATGGTGCAGAAAATCCTGCCCAGCCAAGATCAAAAAGAGGAGGCGGTATAGTGGCGGAGATGTCTGTGCGACAGTGGCAGGAGCGGTTCCGCGCCGGTGACTTTAACAGCCGGGACCTGTCTGTGCAGTGTGAGGCTGGCTGGTACGACTGGTTTTGCCGGGACGACGCCTTGGCTGGCAGACTGAAGAAACTCTCCAGCGTGGTGCTGGGGATCAGGGCCCCATTTATCCTGGACAACTACTATGTGTGGTTCAAGAACAACTGCCCCATGGCGGGACCGCTGTATGACGATGTGCGGTTCGAGCCGCTGTCTGGTGAGCGCGACGGAAAGTATTTTGTGGTCTCCCTGGACAGCCCCCATGAACAGACCAAGTGGGTGCTGTACACGGAGCGGTATGGATACGACGCGCCTGAATTTGGCAGTGGCAATGTGTGGGATGGGGAGCATAAATTCAGCTATATCTCCAGGAAAGACCGTCAACTGCGGAAAGTGACGGTTACTTGGAGTCTGGAATATCTGCCCGCCGGCTATACGGCAGAGCAGGCGGAGCAGCATGGCACCTTGTATGTATTTGGCACAGAGCAGCCGATTCCTGTGGAACTGCCTGGTAAAGAGGAGTCTGTTCAGAAGAAGGAGCGGGAACGATGAGGGAACGAACGAGAACCAATTTGGGCCTTCCTCCCAATGCCAGGGCCGAAATCCTGGAAGCGCTGTGCGCCAATATGGAGATCAGCAGCGACGAGATCGTGGCCATTCTGAAACGGCACCATGTGGCGGAGGATACAGGCGTTCTACAGGACCGCTACCGCCGGCAGCTGGGGCAGCGTCTTATGGCCAGCCTGCGGGATGACGACGGCAGGCGTGAGGTCATGTCCAACGGTAAGGGACGGTATTTCGTGCTGGAGTGCTGCCGGGATCAGCGGCAGCTCCAAAGTGTCCGGCGCCGCATCCAGAATCAGATGCGGGGCCTGGACGCCACGGCAGGCAAGGTGCGTGTGCGCATCCGTGTGCTGGAACGTCTGAAAGCCCGTCTCATGCCCGAGAAATGGAGAAAGGCGGGATGAGTACGCCGGACGATACAGAGAAGTTCAAGCGTTTTTATGATCACATCTCATCTAAACATGATCCACACGGATTTCAGCTCTATTTCGCTGCCCAGGAGGTCACGGGGATCAAGCATCTGTGGGAGGAGTTTCCCTATGAAGATGCCTGCGGTCGTTTCGAGCTTGCAGATGGTCACCAGCTTCTGCAATACCTGACCGCCGCTTATTTTCGAGCGGTGTCTTGGGAGATCGTGCCCGGCACGACCTATGAACGGGCCATTCTGCGGGAGGTGGACACCGGCACGCCGGAATACCGCGCCTTTGAGGAGCAGGTCTATGAGGCCGCCTTGCGGCGCATGGGCTTTGCGGCGCTCTTGCCCTTGGACCACGGCACAAGGCAAAATACGGAGATTCCCCAAAAGCGGGCACATAGAGATTGTGGAGGTGAAAACCGATGAATTTAGCAGAAGGAAATCAATTGATCGAACAGAAACTATACAGACCACTCCAGGTCACCATTGTGGACCTAGATCGCCCAGGTCGGGAAGGTCCGGCCACTCGCCCTGATCTTCCCCTACAGTCTGTGGGAGAAGATCGGATCGCAGCGTACACAGCGGAAATTATGGACGCCATCCGAAAGCTCCAACCGCAGGAGGAGGCGCGCAGTCTATTTGCCCAATATACCGGGGCTCTTGAAAAAATCAGTAAAAATCTCATGTCCTTGCGTCTTACCGTTGAACAGGTTGAAGGACGACTGTACGGAGTGATCGTCTGTGAAGCGCGGCAGCCGCTGTCCGCAAAAGAAATTGGTCTCATTCAAGAATACTGCGATGGGCAGTATGGAGAGGCGCGGAGTGCTGGGTATGCCTATTGCTCACGGGAGGCGCCCAATCAAGGGATGTACATTCATTTCTGGCAAAAAGAAAATGATCGTCTGCTTGACCGAGAAGAATTGGGTGCGGCGATCAAAGCTGGGCGAATCTCCAACCGCCCTGTGGTTTCGGAAATCAACAAGGACACCTTCTGGATTCTGATTGAAACAGCCAAGCACCGCTGGGGACAGGATCTGGAGCATTCTGCAGAGTGGCTGGAGGACCAGCTTCTCATGCTGGGGCCGCAGCAGGCGCAGAACTTTCACGACATCACCTGTGTTTATGAACATTTGGCCAATCAGTATGGACTTTGGGATGCGGCCAACATTATCAATTCCTTTACCCGCTCCGATCAAGGATTCCATCATTTTCGCGCCTGGCTGATTGCACAGGGCAAAGATGTATATCTGGACGCGCTATGGAATCCAGACTCCCTGGCGGAGGTGGAATTATATGGAGATTGCAGTTTCGAGCAGCTGTCCTATGTGGGGACCAACGCATTCCAGCGGCTCACTGGACAAAGCGCATATACGTGTGCGAATCCCGCTGTTTATCAGAAATTAAATCAAGAATTAGGGGCTGAGATCACCTATCGGGATGACATCTGGTACCCAAGGCCCATGCGGGCATTGCCCGCCGCCTATCCTAGACTTTGTGCTGCGCGCGGTGGCCGAAAACGTTTTGATACGGATGAAATCGGATGGAACACCGAGCACCCCAAAATCAGGCAGCTCCTGGATCAGGGAAAGCGGTATGATGAGAGCAAGCGGCGGCCAAGAGAGAACAGAGGTGAAATTAGATGATGACCATCGGAGTAGATCATGGCTATGCGGCCATGAAAACCGCCCATATTTCCTTCTCCACCGGGCTGGTGGAGTACGAGCATGAGCCGTACACCCAGAAAGACGTCCTGGGGTACGGCGGAAAGTATTATGTGGTGGGCAGCGCCCGCCAGCCCCTCCAGCGGGATAAGACCCGAACGGAGGATTATTACCTTCTGACTCTGGCGGCTATCGCCAAGGAGCTGGACTATCGGGGCATGGAGCGGACAGCGGAGGTGCTGCTGGCCGCCGGGCTGCCCCTGACCAGCTTCGGACGGGACAAGAAGAAGTTCCGGGACTACCTGCTTCGGGACGGCAAACCCGTGTGCTTCCGCTACGAGGGCAGGGACTATACCGTTCACCTCACAGATGTGATGCTGTTCCCCCAGGGCTACGCCGCCGTGCTGACCCAGACGGAGCTGCTGGACGAGCCCTCTGTCATCGTGGCGGACATTGGCGGCTGGACAGTGGATTTGATGCGGTTGGACAACCGCATCCCCAACGCCGCTACCTGCCGGAGTCTGGAGCTGGGCATGATCCGCTGCCTGGATGAGATCGGCGAGAAGGTGCGTCAGATGTTCGGCGTGTCCGTGACGGACGCGCAGATCGAGAGTATTCTGCGGGGCGGCGCTGTCAGCGTGGATGACCGCATCCGGGCTGTCATCCACACCCAGGCGGGCCAGTATGTCCACGACCTGCTCTCGGCCATTATGGAGAGCGGCCTGGACGTGCGCGCCATGCCCGCCATCTTTCTGGGAGGCGGGGCGGCGCTCCTGAAGCGCCATGTTTCGGCCACAGAGGGCCCGTGCCGGCCTTTGATTCTGGATGACGTATGTCTGAACGCCAAAGGATATGAGCGGCTTGTGGAGCGGATGACGGGGAGTGCAGCCCATGGGCAGTGACCGGCGCCGCCTGAATCTCTCCCTCTCCATGCAGTCACCCCAGCAGCGGGAGGCGTGGAAGGTCCTGCGGGCCATTCCCCCTGGGCAGCGGACGGATGCGGTATGCCGGATGGTGTGCCGGGCCCAGGAGCAGGACCGCCTGCTGGACGCCATCCGAAAGATGTTCCGGGAGGAATTGGGGAGGTTGGAACTTTACCCTACAAGAGAAAAAACAGAAAAACCGCAGGCCGGGGATGTGGACGAGAGCATCCTCGGCTTTTTGCGTGCGCTGCAGGAAGAAGGTGATGTGACCTGATCGGGTTGAAAGATCAGTGCTTCGGCGTGGAGGTGGAGTTCACCGGCATCACAAGAGAACAAGCTGCCATCGCTCTGGCAAATTACTTCGGGACTACGCCCCGGTACAAAGGCGGCACCTATGGCACATGGGTTGTCCGGGACACAGAAAATAAAGAATGGAAACTGGTGAGCGACGCCAGTATCCAGGGGGAACGAAAGACACCGGACGGCTATGCGAGGACTGGGGATCGGAACTACTGGGTGGAAATGGTCTCCCCCAAGCTGACTTTTGATGAGTTGCCTAAATTTCAGGAATGTGTGCGGCAGATGCGCCATGCCGGCGGAAAGGTCAACGACTCCTGCGGCATCCATGTCCACGTGGACGCCGCCAACCATAACCGGCAGAGCCTGAAGAATCTCCTGAGCATCATGTTCTCCAAGGAGGACATCCTCTTCAAGGCGCTGGACGTAAATCCCCGTCGTGTCGAGGTATTTTGCAAAAAGGTTCGAGAACCCATGCTTCGGAAGGCCCGCCAGCTCTCCGCTGAGGAGACAACGGATCTGACGCAGCTGGAGAGCATTTGGTATGAAGGGGATGTCGAAAGCGGCAAGCATTATAGCTGGACACGCTACTATGCCTTAAACCTCCACTCTGTCTTTTACAGGGGCACTGTGGAATTCCGCTGTTTCAACTCCACCCTCCATGCGGGGCGGGCAGCGGCGTATGTCAACCTGTGCCTGGCGATGTCCGCCCAAGCGATCAATCAGCGCAGCGCGGTCATGCAGAAAACACACAGCGACAATGAGCTGTTTACCTTCCGGGTGTGGTTGGTACGCCTGGGCCTGAACGGCTCCGAGTTCAAGGACACCCGAGACCATCTACTGGGCAACCTGGATGGGGACCGCGCCTGGCGCTATGACAAGGACAGTTATGATGTCAACAAAAAGAAGAAAAAGAACCGAGAAATGGAGAGATGACGAGATGAAAATCCGAATTGAAAAAGACACCCTTTCCGGTACCGCGGCAGAGATCATGGACCAGCTGCGCGGGCGTGTCTTTGATCCCACAGAGTTTCCAGACACAGAGAGTTACATCTGGTTTCTGCAGAACAATGTAATCCGGACGACCGGATTGGAGTTCCCGCTGCCGGAGGGCGATGTGGAGCAGCAGGCGCGCTTCATTTTTGACCGGCTCTCCAAACTCGGGGCCTTGACCATTTTGGAGGGCTGAGATGGCGGAAAAGCTGTATTTTGCATACGGCAGCAATATCAACCTGGAGCAGATGGCGTACCGCTGTCCGGATGCCCATGTGGTGCGTCCTGTCATTTTGGAGAATTATGAGCTGCTGTTCCGGGGAAACACCAGGGGAAACGGCGTGGCAACCATCGCACCCAGGGAAGGAAGCAAGGTACACGGCCTGCTGTGGCGGATCACCCCCGCCTGTGAACAGTCTCTGGATTTCTACGAGGGCTATCCCCGACTGTATGAAAAAGAGCAGGTGACAGTGCGGGACAATAGAGGCAGACAACTCACGGTCATGGCCTATGTGATGACGGGCGATGAGCGGTGGATGTCCCCCACGATGCCCTCTGCGTTCTACTACCGCGGCATCCAGGACGGCTACCGCCAGAACGGTCTGCCTGTGGAGGAGCTGAAGAAGGCTTGGGAACACTGTGCCAGAGAGGTGGATCAGGCGACGGTACGAATCAACCAGATGGTCGGTAAGCGGGGGAAACCGCCCAAGGAGAAGCGTGACCAGGAACGATAACATACACCGGAAAGAGGGCGCGGAGTTTTCTGGGCAGAAGTTTTCTTTTTATGATGCGGTGGATGGCAGCCTCGATCTGCTGTTTACAACCAAACTGCAGGAGGAGGCCCAGGTGGGGTGTCTAAGAGGCGTGTTCTTAGGGGAAGAAGTCGGAGATAATGTTATGGTGACCTGGCTGCCTAATAACAAGAGACTGGACTCCCTCACTTTTCGCAAAGAGCTGTATGAGCTGATCGGTGAACTGCAGAACGGCGAAATGTTAGGCAGCCTTCCCGCCATGATTTCGTTTTGCAAAACCCACCCAGAGGCGCGGATGTCTGACCGGCAGACCTTCTATGCCTTCCGCATGGACAGCAGCAAATACAGGTATCATCTCCGGTTGTTCCCAGACAAGCAGAAATTCTATATTTTCTGCTATCGGGCAGACCGGATGCGGGAGGGACGGCCCACACCAGACCATCATTACCTATACAGCGGTCGGATAAAGAGACAAAGCGGAAAGGGGGAGCGGGAGTGAAAGTATTAATCGTGGAACCACTGAAGCCCTGCTATGTGCGGGAGATCGAGGGCCTGCAGGCCATGCAGGAAATCGTGGGTGGGCACATTGAAGCGATCTATCCTTACGAGGAGCCGGTGGCGATCATTGCAAACGAGGAGGCCAAACTGCTGGGTTTGCCTTTTAACCGGCCTCTGCTGGATGAGCATGGAGTCCCGTATGACATTGTCTGCGGGACATTTTTTGTGGCCGGACTTGGGGAGGAAACCTTTGTCTCCCTGACAGATGACCAGATCCAGCGATATAAGGAGCTGTTTGACGGCAGAATGGTTCTTGCCGTTTCGAGAAAAATGCTATCAGAGCAGAATCATCCCAAGAAAGGAAAGCCATATGAGAGATAAATATATCCAGACCGTGGAGTCGGTCACCGAGGGGCACCCAGACAAGCTGTGCGACACTATCGCGGACACCGTGCTGGACGCCTGCCTGAAACACGATCCCAGCGCCCGTGTCGCCTGCGAGGCCCTGGCCACAGCTGGGAAGATCCTGGTGGCGGGCGAGATCACGGCCAAAGTGCTTCCGGATATCCCCGCCATCGTCGCCCAAACTGTTCGAAAAGCCGGCTATGAGACCGACTATGAGATCGAGGTCATCACGCACGACCAGAGCATCGATATCGCGGAGGCTGTGGGGGGAGACAAGACTGCATCCCCTCAGCAGGGGGCCGGTGATCAGGGGATCATGTATGGCTACGCCTGCCTGGAGACGGACGAGCTGCTTCCCCTCCCCGTTGTCCTTGCACACCGCCTGACCCGTCTGCTGACCGATGCCCGCAAGACAGGCACGATCCAGGGCCTGGGACCGGACGGCAAAGCACAGGTGTCGGTGGAGTATGCGTTCGGCCTGCCCAGCCGGATCACCAGTGTGGTGATCTCCTGCCAGCATGAGGCGGACAAGAGCTTGGATGATCTTCGCCGGGAGGTCATGGAGTATGTAGTCATGCCCGCACTGCGGGAACTGCCCCCGGATGAGGAGACAGAGATCCTGATCAATCCCTCCGGCCGCTTCGTCCTGGGCGGCTTTGAGGCGGACACCGGCCTGACTGGCCGCAAGCTCATGGTGGATACCTACGGTGGACTTGTCCCCCATGGGGGTGGAGCCCTGTCTGGAAAGGATGGGACGAAGGTGGACCGCAGCGGAACCTACATGGCTCGGTATATCGCCAAGAACATTGTGGCTGCCGGACTGGCGGAGCGGTGTACGGTCTCTCTGGCCTACGCCATCGGTAAGGCGGAACCTGTGGCGGTGGACATCGACACCCACGGGACTGGCGAGTATGCCGACACTGTGCTGGAACAGGCTGTTCATATGGCTTTTGAGTTGACTCCGGATGGAATGATCCGTACATTGGGACTGGACAGGCCGATCTTCGCACAGTATTGCAGCTATGGACATTTTATGCACGCGGACGCCCCCTGGGAGCAGACAGATAAGGCGGAGCTTCTGGAGGAGATCTGCAGGTTTAAGGAAGCGGGGGCGTCCAGGCGTTGAGATACATTGCTTCCTGCAGCTTTGGAAAAGACAGCCTTGGAACGATCCTGCTGGCCCAGAAGTACGGGGAACCACTGGACGAGGCGGTTTACTGCGAAGTAATGTTTGATCAGAACATCTCAGGCGAAGTCCCGGAACACCGGGACTTTATTTATACCAAAGGCATTCCGGCTTTGGAGCGCATGGGGATCAAGGTGACTGTACTCCACGGGGAAAAGACCTATCTGGATCTGTTTACCGGGCGAATCACCCGCGGCCCCAAAAATGGAATGCTGCGCTCCTTCCCCATCTGCGGGCGGTGTGCTGTCCAGCGTGACTGCAAAGTGAAGCCCATCCGGCGATATCAGAAAAGCCTGCCGCCTGACACGATCCAGTATATCGGCATTGCCAAGGACGAGCAGGAACGCCTCCTGCGGCTTGGGCGGAACCAGGTATCCCTTCTGGAGAAATACAACTGCACAGAACAGGATGCCAGGGAGCTCTGCGAGAAAGCGGGGCTCCTTTCTCCGGTCTACGCCATTACCGACAGAGGAGGCTGCTGGTTCTGCCCCAACGCCAAGCGCCGGGAGCTTCGTCACCTCTATGACCACCATCCGGAGCTGTGGGCCAGGATGCTGGAGCTGCAGGCCCTGCCAGGCAAGGCAACGGAAAAATTCAACCGCACCCATAGGTTTTCCGATATTGACGCGGCGTTTCGGCAGGAGGACGAGCAGCTGGATCTATTCCGAAGAGCTGCATAACAGAGCGATGTGTATGGAGGACACAAGTGGATCTTTATCAAAAATTTGACCACGATATTTTTGATGTTACGAAAATCATGCTTGGCATTTCTCTGACAGATGGGCAAAAAGCGGAGTTGTCAAAAATCGCCGGGGAAATCGATGCGGCGTACAGTTGTGGACAGTTGACGGCTCATGAGCGGAGCAGGCTCCTGGGTACGATAAAGGACTGCGGTATGGAGCCCCTGCCCATCAAGAAGAACGAGTGCCCGAGAAATCTCCCAAAGCGTAAGACCCGAGGCCATGACAGATGAAAAAAGAAGGGAGAGACTTTGTCAAATCAAGTAACGAATTTCATATCCTTTGGGAATGGGCCGGAGCAGGTCGCGGCATTCCACAAGATGCTGCGGGAGCTGCGGCAGGAGGACGATGTCTATGGCAGTCTTGACTTCAACAAGCTCATTCCCATGCCGGAACCGCTGAACATAGAGTCAGGCACCTGGACCAACCAGGGGCTTCAAGCGTATCGGAGTTTTATGGCAGGCCGCAAAAATGCGGAAACATTCAAGAAGGAGCATCCTGATGCATGGGAATTGGGCAAGCTGGCTTATGAAAACATCCAGAAATATGGTTATCCCACCTGGTTCGAGTGGCGCATCCAACATTGGGGGACACGGTGCAACGCCTATTCCTGCGTAGAGCTGCGTCAAGGCGATCAGACGATGCGGTTCGAAACCGCATGGCGTAGAGTCATTGAAATTGTTCGGGCACTCTCCAAAAAATATCCTGACCAGACGGTTACATACCGTTGGGCTGATGCCGAATTAGGGGCGGATGTTGGGGAAGCCGTATTTCAGAATGGAAAGATAGCGGATGTCCATATCCCAAAGCCACATTCAAAAGAGGCGCATCAGCTTGCGCAGGACATCATGAAAAATGATCTTGCCCATTTCAATCCCAATCTCTCCAAGGGAAAGAAGTCCCGTGGATGCCGTGCGGAAGCACCCAAAGAACGCGTCCATAGCAAAAATAAGCGGGAGCGATAATTCCATTTCAAAGGGTGAAGGGAGTGATAAGAATTACAAATCAAAAATATGAGATCACAGAGATCGCCCACGAGAAATACCCCTTCCTCCACCGCATCCGGGCCCTGCGGGACATCGGCAGCGAGGTCAAGGCCGGGGCTCTTGGCGGCTTTGTAGAGAGCGAGGACAACCTGTCCTTCAGGCCGGGGGATGATGCCTGGATCTTTGACGACGCCATCGCCTGCAATGACGCCTATGTGGACAAGGGCTCCTACCTGCGGGGGAATGCCATTGCCTGCGGTCATGCCTATGTGTCCCGTGGAACCCTCCTGGCGGGCCATGCCCGGGTGGAGGATGACGCCTATATCAGGGGCGCGGTCCTCACGGACCATGCCAGGGCCTCCGGTTTTGCGGTGATCGTGTATGACCAGGATACCGGAGGCGTCCCCATGCTCTCCGGACAGAGTGCCGTCTATGGCAGGGTGTCCGGCGATGTACGGCTGACGGATACCGCACTGGTGATCAGCGGGGAGGAGATCCAAAATGACACGCTGGACACCTTGGTCATCAGCGGCCAGGGCCGCTCCGTCATCCGGGATGATACCAGGGATGAACTGGCGCCGCAGACGGGTCAGCCAGAGACTTCAAAGGCAAAAATCAAGGAAAGGCAGGTGGAGCGGTGAGCAACTTCTTCGAGCAGGAGCTGCGGAAGCTGTTTGGGGACGGGAAGATCATTCACGATCCGGTCTTTGTGGGCCGCGCCTGTGTGGGCGGCCTTGACGCGGGCAGGCAGGTGCGGGCTGAATTTGTGACCATGGGCCACGCGGACCACTATGAGGCCCTCCGCCTCACCCTGCTGGACAACGATCTGGGCGTGGTGGACAAATTGACCCTGCGCCTGAAGGATGTGTGGGGCAAGCAGAAAATCCCCAACAATCCTTACCTGAAAAGCGGCGTCGATCCATACATCTGGGTCAATGACGACAAGACGGATTGGTACGCTTATCACCCGACTCCGGCAGATTACCAGCAGCTCCGACAGGCGGCCGGCAGCTATCTGGAGGTGTTTCGAGGACAAACCAAACCCCACGAACACAGCCCGAAGCTGGTCTACATCTGCGCCCCACTGCGGGGCGAGGTTGAGAAAAACATCGAATTTGCCCGACAGAAAGCCCAGGAGGTGTTCCTGTCAGGGGATGTGCCGGTATGCCCCCACCTCATATTTCCGCCCTTTGCCGACCCTGACGATCCTGTCCAGGACCAGGCGGCGCGGGACATGGGCCTGCGCCTGGTGGAGGCTTGCCAGCAGGTCAACGTGTACGGCTCTACCTGGACCGAGGGAATGTGGGCGGAGATCCACCACGCAGAGAAGCTGGGCATCCCTGTCATGACGGACCAGAAGCAGCTGGGAAGAACACAGCCCCGGCCCAAGCGGGGGCGGGCCAGATAGGAGGCGACCGTGGCAGAGATCAAGCGAATTACGACAGAAGACCTGCGGCGCATGGATGGACAGGAGGGCCTGATCCTCCAGGGCTGCGGCGGCGACCTCCAAGAGTGGGTGGACGGGATCAACGACCTTCTGACGGAGGCGTGCATCCTGCTGGATGGCAGCCGGTTTGAAAGTGTCTCTGTGTTTCAGCATCAGGAGCTGACCAACCTGCTGTTCTCCTTTGACGGCGTCAAGCTGGATGTGGGGAAGCTGGCCATGTGGCGCCTGCAGACCCATGGACAATTCGGAGGCACCTGGCTGAGTGACTACGTTCCCAATCAGTTGGGCGGGTATCACCTGGAAGATCCGAAGCAGAGAAAGCCCTCCATGCGCTTGGAGGGTCAGGACGGGAACATTTTCAACATCCTGGGGCGGGCTTCCCGCCTGCTGAAGGGCGCCGGCCAAAAGGGCCAGGCGGATGAGATGTTCCGCCGTGTCACCAGCTCCGGCAGCTATGAGGAGGCACTCCACATCATCAGCGAATATGTGGACACCGAGCTGTCCATCCATACGCCTCCTCCCAAATCCCATCAAAAGAAGAAAGGAAGATCTGCCCATGAACGATAACCCCAAGTGGAAAATCATCCAGGGCGATGCCCTGCAGCTGCTCCCTAATTTTGTCCCCGGAACCTTTGACGCCGTCATCACCGATCCGCCCTATGCCTCCGGGGGGCGCACCCAGGCGGAGAAGAACAAATCCACCGCCAAGAAGTATTCCAGCATGGGGGACCATGCGCCCCCGCCCTTTGACGGGGACTCCAAGGACCAGAGGTCCTGGACCCGCTGGGCGGCAGAGTGGCTCAGTGACGCCCGAAAGCTCTGCAAGCCCGGCGCCCCGGTGTGTATGTTCATCGACTGGCGCCAGCTCCCCGCCGCCAGCGACGCCCTCCAGTGGGCAGGGTGGATCTGGCGGGGAACCGCTGTCTGGGACAAGGGCAACAGCCGGCCCCAGAAGGGCCGGTTCCGGCAGCAGGCGGAATACATTGTCTGGGGCTCCAACGGCGATATGCCCATCAGCCGCCCAGTGCCCTGTCTCCCCGGTGTGTTCAAGTACGGCAATCCCCAGAACCGCATCCACCTGACGGAGAAGCCCCTCCAGCTGATGCGGGACATCGTGAAGATCACCGAGCCGGGCGGCCATATCCTGGACCCCTTCGCTGGCAGCGGCACCACCGTGCTGGCCGCCGTGCTGGAGGGCTACACAGCCACCGGCATCGAGGTCACGGATGAGTACGCAAGACTGGCCAGGGAGCGGATCGCGCGGGAGCTGGAGCCGTGTGCGTGAATTGTGGGCACTGTTTGGGAAAAGAAGTGGATAGGCCGTCAACGGTGCGGTATCCTGTAGGCAATCCCACAAGATGGAGGTGAAATAGATGAGAGTTGACATGACATTTGACCAACGGAAAGTGGAACAGCAGGGTTACACCTTGGACGCTGTGCGGCAGACGGTCCAAAAGAGCTTCGCGGCTCATGGCCTGCGCTGTGTCCAGGACGGCCCTGTGCTTACCTGCACCGACTGCGGCGGCGCGGATGACTTCGCCAATCTGTGGGCGGTCATCATGGCGCTGCTGCGGACAGAGTGGTTCCCCGCCATGGCCTCCTCCTGCGTTTGGCAGGATGACAACGGCGACCGTGAGGATCTGCTGGCCCAGGTGGGAAAGCTCCAGGGCCGGAGGTGACCTGATATGGCGAACAGTGGAAGCCAGAAGCAGATCTCCTTCGACCTGCGCCAAGAATCACTCAAACGATACTATCCGCAAAACCCAACCCAAGCCTACCATGACATCCGCCGGTTTATGGAGAGCCACGGCTTTGAGCACCGGCAGTCCTCCGTATATGTCTCCCTGGACAAGCTGACGACCTTGGATGTGGTAAGTCTGACGGAGCAGCTGGCAATGGCGCTCCCCTGGCTGAGCCGATGTGTTAATGAAATCGACGTGGCCAATATCGGGGCGCAGCACAGCTTGAAGAAGGTGCTGGAGAATGCCTCCCGTCCCCTGTCTGTGGAGCTGGAGGGATTTCCTCTGGAGGCGGCCGCTCCGCAGCCGGCACGTCCCAGGCCTGTTCATGCAAGGAAAAGGCTGCCTGCAAGGGAGAGGTGACCCACCTGTGGTGTGAGGCTGTTTGTGTCCCGTTTCCCCTTGCGTAAATGTGCGGGGGCCGATATAATGAGGAAGAATGGAGGGAACAGTGTATGGAGAAAGGCTATGTATTGCGGCTGTATGACACCGACCTTCTGTCCTTCATCCTGTCCGAGCGGGGCATCGAGGGCCTGAAAGCGCAGATCCACAGCGTCAATGAAGAAGCTCGGGCACTGTTCCCCCTGGACCTGGAGCTGGCGGACGACGGGCTGGTGAAATGGCTGCAGCGGCGGGTGATCCCCAAGAACCGCGCCTATGTGGCGGAGATCCTGAAAACCTTCGGCCTGAGCGTCAACGATACCAAGGGCATCATCGACGTGTGTAAGGGCCTGTCCCTGAACGACAGCTATTGGGTGGTGCCCCAGGGCTTTACCGGGACATTTGCCCAGTACAATCTATATGAGAACCGTTTCTCTGAGATCCTGTCCCTGGTGGCCTACACCGGCATCGGACAGAGCGACGCGGCCTTTACCACCTCGCCGGAGCTGACCACCAACGGGATGCTTCCCAAGGCATGGCGATTTATCGAGGGCGATGGCATTTATCTGTATAAAGGAGGAACCTTCGGCGCGGCCAACACCGGGAACGAGCCGTACAGCGAGTTTTACGCCAGCCAGGTCGCCCAGGCCATGGGCCTGGACGCGGTGGCCTACGAGCTGGAAAACTGGAAGGGCATCCTGGCCTCCCGCTGCAAGCTGTTCACGGACATTGACACCTCCTATATCCCCATTGGCCGGATTGTGCGGGAGGGCGGGCTGAAAGCCTGCCTGGAGTATTACCGGCAGCTTGGACCGGAAGCCTATGAGCAGGTCAGGAGTATGCTGGTGTTCGATGCTGTGATCTACAATGAGGACCGGCACTTCGGCAACTTCGGCGTCCTGCGGGACAACCACACCGGGAAGGTCACCGGCGCGGCGCCTGTGTTTGACAACGGGATGTCCCTATTCAACTTCGCCATGCCGGAGGATTTCCAGGACCTGGACGCCTACGCCAAGACCCGCGGAACGGCCTACGGCGTCAGCTTCGAGAGTGTCTGCCAGGAGGTCATGGGCCCCGTCCAGGTCCGGCAACTGCGGAAGCTCATCGGCTTCACCTTCCGCCGTCATCCCCGGCTGAACTGGCCGGAGTACCGCCTGGAGGCCACTGAACGCCACCTGCAGAAGCGGGTGCGCCAGTTCCTGGATATGATACCGAAGTTGGATCGGAAACAACCCAAGAAGCACGTACAACAGGAGAGATAAGTACATGGTTTGATCTTCGCACTGTTGCGCAAAATCGATGTATATCCAGGCCGAAAATTATGAGATCAAACGGCACATTGTCTGCGGATTTAGATGGATAACCGCACTCTCCTATGGTATATTGGGGTCAGGAACATAGAGGAGGAAAGGAGAACATCGCACATGGATCAGAAAGAAATCGAGGCACTGATCGCGGCAGGCGGCGCCCCCTGTGAGATTTGCGGAGGCCGGATGCTGAAAGTGGATGGCTGCACATGGCCTGGAGTATATTCCAGAGGTAAGTATTATAAGCGGGTCAAGTATGGCGATGAGGACTTTGTGTGGCCGGATGAGCGGTGCCATGACTGCGGCGCGAAGCTGGGGCACTACCATCACGCCAACTGCGATGTGGAGCAGTGCCCAGTATGTGGCGGACAGCTGATCGGCTGCAATTGTGAAATCGAATACACGAATGATAGCCCCGCGGAAGCGCAATGAATCAAATCGGTCGCTCTATAGGGTGTGATACATTCACAAACGGAGAAATAATGGGATATGGAATCTAAAATCTTTTTAATTATTTTGGACAACATGGATGCTGGCTGCCAGTTTGTCGGATATGTGCGGAGTGAGGAGGCAGCGGAGAAAGTGTGTGAGGAACTCAATGCTACTACGCCGTGGGACTTTCGTTCTTCCGATTATCAATATCTCGAATTAGACTGCCTGGAACATGAATGATGAGGTACTTGAAAAATGCAGCTATTCCTGAACGGGAGGCGGCTCAAGAGATCAGAGGGGAGAATCGTGGATGACCGGCCATTTTGTTGAGGAACTGATCCACCGTTTTGAAGTGGAACAGCAAAAGAACGACCGCGGCGGCATCTATGCGCTGACTCAGCGGATGATGGCTTACAACTCCAATAAGATCGAGGGAAGCACGCTGACAGAGAAACAGACGGCATCCCTCTTCGACACCGGGACGCTGAGCTCTGAGAATGCCGTGATCCGTGCGAAAGACGTGGAGGAAATGACAGGGCATTTCCTGATGTTCAACGAGATGTTGAAAACATACGATTTGCCCCTTTCTCATGAGCTTATCAAGCGGTATCACTATAAGCTGAAGAGCGGTGTTTTTGAGGATCTCGCCAATGGATATCCCGTTGGAGAATATAAAAACAGGAGAAACATGGTCTCGGATATTGTCACGGCCCTGCCGGAAGAGGTGGAAGGACGGATGACAGAGTTGCTGGAGTGGTATCATGCGATCCCTCAGCATACGCTTGGAGACCTGGCAAAATTTCATGCAGACTTTGAGGCGATCCATCCATTCCAGGATGGAAACGGCAGGACCGGGCGGATCATCCTGTTCAAAGAGTGCCTGAAAAATGGCATCGTTCCCTTCATCATCCGGGACGACAGAAAAGTGGAGTATTACCACGCCCTGAATGCGGCGCAGACAAAGGGAGCCTATGGGGCGTTGGAACAGTTCTTCTTGGAAGAACAGGCGGAATATAAAGCATTGGCGGAAGGGTTTGTGGTGCCGATTGAGCGCACTCCAGATCGGAAGCAAAGAAATCACGACCAAGAACGATAACCGCATGGCATGGTGCAATGTATTTGCACCATGCCATTTTTCTATGGGGGCAAATACATTGCACCTGAAAGGAGGCGAAGCCTTGACAGCTCCTATCCAGACGGCGAGATTTGTCTGCAAAGCGGAACGTGTTCGGGAGCTGACGGATACCCTGCCCCATATGGCCCGGCAATCTCCCTTCCATGTGGTCAAGGTCATCGAGCTGACCCAGGCACAGTACCAGCACTATGCCGCTCACTTGGGAGAGAAAGCTCCATTTATCACGGCGAATCGGGCTCTGATGGGAACGGATGCGCACGGTGTGATCCGCTGCCTGCTGATAACAGTTCGGAGCCGGAGAGACGGTATGCTCATAGACGCCCAAGGCTATGACTATGCCCGCTACTCAGCCTATATCCGGGACAAATCGCGCCTTAGCCTGCGGGATATTCCGGTGGAGCACTACAACCTGAAGCTGCGGGAGCACCAGAAGGGACGGGACAGATGACCCGCCCTTTTCTCTTGCAGAAGAACGCATCACTAAAAGATCATTCAATCAATCTACCGCTTAGAGACGGCCCCAGCGGGGCCGCGCCCCCTCGCCGCCTCTGGCGGTGAGGGCGCGCAAGCATAGCGCGGATGTACATCCGCGCGCTTGCAGGGGGCATCCCCCTGACCCCAATGCCGCCTGCGGGCGGAAAGAGCTGCGGCCCTTGGCCGCGGAAAGGAGGACGGTGTGGCCGAGAAAGAGAAAATGCACCACCTTCACATTGAACTCACACCGCAGCAGTACCAGCTGCTGTGCCGGCAGGTCCGTGCATGCGGCCTGACCAAACGAGCCTTCCTGGTCCGCCTGATTGAGGGAAAGCTGGTCAAGGCCCGCCCCACCCAGGAGATCAAGGCTCTGCGCACAGAGATTCATCACATCGGAAACAACATCAACCAGATCGCCCGCAGCGTCAACGCCGGGATTGCCAGACCGGAGGATGCCAAGCGCGGGCTGTACCTGCTGGACCAGGTCTATGAGCTGATGTACCAGGTGGCGAAGAAGTAGATGGCCGTCACCAAGATCTTGGCCCGGAAAGGCCTCCTGGACGTGGGTGTCCGCTATGTTCTCAACGGGGACAAGACCCAGGAGCAGGTCCTCACCGCCCGCCTGAACTGTGAGCCTGGCCGGGAGGTACGGCAAATGCTGGAAGCCAAACGGGACTATGGAAAAGAGGGCGGCGTCCAGTATTATCACATGATCCAATCCTTCCGCCCCGGCGAGATCACACCGGAGCTGGCTCTGGAGATCGCAAAGGAGTTCGCCTCAGAGCACCTGCCCGGTTACCAGACAGTCATCGGTGTCCATGTGGACAAGGAGCATATCCACGCCCACATCCTCTTCAACTCCGTCAACGCGGACACCGGCGAGAAGTACCACAGCAACGCCCAGAGCTACTACCGGCAGATCCGGGCCATCTCAGACCGGCTGTGTAGAGAGCATGGCCTCTCTGTGATCATGCAGGGGGAACCTTCCAAGGCAGTAAGCTACATGGAATGGCTCCGCCGATCCAAGGGGCAGGCCACCTTCCGCAACATGCTGGAGGCGGACCTGCGGGAGGCCATCCAGGACGCCAACGACCTGGGGCACTTCTTCCTGCTCATGGAGCACAAGGGCTATGAGATCAAGCACGGCGCCCGGCTGGGCTTCCGCCTGAGAGGCCAGGATCGGTTCATGATCCCCGGCAGGAAAGATCCGATGTTCACCGAGGAGAGCATCCGGGCCGCCATTCTGGGGAACTTGTCTGCCATTGAAGCTGGGCGACGTCCTGCCGTCCCGAACCGAACAGCCTATCGGCCCTACACACCCCATCCCAAGTACAAGGGCTTTCTGGCCCTCTATGTCCATTACCTCTATTTATTGGGGAAGATCGGGCAGCGGCAGTATCCGCCCCGCATGACGCCCTATCTCCGGCAAGAGGTGATGAAAGCTGAGCGATACCGGGCGCAGTTCGCCTTCCTGCGGGAAAACAACATCACTGGCCCCGACGACATGACGGCCTTCCTTGCCCGCACAGAGGAAACGCTGGCCAGCCTGACCAAGCAGCGCACCATCCTCAATGTGCGGAAAAAGAGGCGGCAGCGGCTGTACACAGCCCTGGCGGACGCGGAGGCCCTGGCCCCAGCCAGGGAGCTCTATGAGGACGGCCTGTCTGGGATGGAGACAGAGTTCACCCAATACTTGGAAGCAGTCTCCACCCTGGAGCAATGCGGCATCCCCAGAGAGCTGAAGTTCCGTTTCTATCTGAGGTATCCGGTCTAAAATCTCCCGGCACAGGGCCAGCTTCTTCCGCTCCTGACGGATCTGGCGGTTGAGCTCCGCCAGCTGCTGATACACCTGCGCCTTTTCCGAGATCTTCAGAAAACAGAAGCAAGAGAAAAGGAGGTGAGAAGCGATGAACATCGGAGGCGGTGAGGCCGCTGACCAGCTGGTGCGTATGATGCTGACCGGCACAGAGGTGGCTGTCCGGCTGTCCGGATCGGCCGTGAAAAACGTGCTGGCCCTCAGCTTTGCCCTGGCCAAAAACCACAGGAGGATCTTCGGCAAAATCAACCTGGGGAAGATGCTGCGGGAGACCCGTGATCTGCGGCAGTTTCCCATGACCCCGGAGCAGTACCGGCAGTTTCAGAAGCTGGCAAAGCGGCAGAAGCTGCTGTACTCCTCTATCCATGACATGGATCGTCGCGGGCGGATCATCGACGTGATCCTGCCGGTGACGGAGCTGGACCGGGCCAACCAGATCTTTGAGCGGATGCTGTATCAGGAGCCATCTCGGCACCCGGAACAGCAGGGGCCAAAGCAGGCGGAGAAGGCCGCTCCCACGCTCCAGAAGCAGCCGGTACAGGAGAAGGAGCAGGAGAAGCAGGCGGACGCCCAGAGCTGTCAGGAGGGCCCTGTGGCCCAGCAGGCGCAGAGGCTAAAAAAAGGTTCTCGGTCGGAACGAGACTCGCACGCTACAAAAACCAGCTCCTCTACACCCAGAGAGAGCGGGAGTACCGGGAAGACCCCTGAGCGCCCCTCCGTCCTGGAGAGACTGAAGGTCTACCGGACGCAATTGGATCAGAAGTCCGCTCCGACCAGACAGAAAACAAAAGATCGGCAGAAAGCAAGATGACCTTG
>ERZ835051.1976-NODE-1976-length-19523-cov-2.789809_pt1 | contig 19523 bp, 18 predicted proteins | sample MGYA00519575_ERZ835051 | MGnify/ENA primary metagenome ERZ835051 (study PRJEB31850, sample SAMEA3708769) | human gut metagenome | biome: human gut; feature: human-associated habitat; material: faeces | place: China | collected 2014 ... | reverse complement strand
GACGGCAAGCACAAACCGATCTCGAATAACCGTTCACTCGTCCCGTTTCCATAAAATGGAGCGTCTTTGAACACGGGCTGTAAATGCATCGGTTTCCATAAGGGGCGTGATTCGATTCCTGCGGCATCCAATGCCATACGCATCGCTTCGACGTTCGTGTTCGGCTCGCAGTCGGTATGCAGTGTCTTTGCCTTGTGCGTAACTCCGGCCGCTCCGCCCACAGCTCCTTGTATAGCTGTTTTGTAAGTATGCTCTTCGCCTTTGACGTGCAGTGTGTGTGCAAGCAGAATTGTACAGAGCCAATAGTTGCTGTCATAACGAGGTGACGGATTCTCATGGAGTTCAATCCCTTCCACTCCGGCCAATAGCTCTTTATAGAGTTGGCAGACGTGTTTGTGATGGGCGATGTGGTCATCGGCAACGGTCATCTGGCCACGACCGATTCCGGCGCATATGTTTGACATCCGATAGTTGTAGCCGATATATTCGTGCTGATAATAAGGATATGCTTCACGAGCCTGTGTTGCATAAAACATGATCTCTTTTTTCCCCTCGGTATCCGGGCAAATCAGTGCCCCACCACCCGATGTAGTGATCATCTTATTACCGTTAAAAGACAACACGCCAAAGGTACCGAAAGTACCACACTTCCGCCCCTTAAACTCAGAACCTAAAGCTTCCGCAGCATCCTCCAGCACTGGAATATCATATTTAGCGGCTATCGCGCAAATCTCATCAATCCTGGCAGGCATACCGTAAAGATGAACAGGAAGAATAGCTTTCGGCTTCTTACCCGTCTTCGAGATTCTGTCTTTGATGGCTTCTTCCAGCAAAACAGGGTCCATATTCCAGGTATCCTCCTCACTGTCGATAAACACAGGTTTAGCTCCCTGGTAAGCTACAGGATTGGCTGACGCACAGAACGTAAACGACTGGCAGATAACCTCATCACCGGCTCCTACACCAAGTTGGATTAATCCCAGATGGATGGCTGCCGTACCCGCAGATAAAGCTACAACTTCCTTATCCTGTCCTACAAAATGTTTCAGTTCATCTTCGAAAGCATTCACGTTGGGGCCCAAAGGAACCACCCAGTTTGTATCGAAGGCTTCGCGTATAAAGTCTTGCTCCTTGCCGCTCATATGAGCGAGGCAAAGATAAATTCTCTTGTCCATTGAATTATGTGATTAAAAGAAAATGATAAATAGAAAAGTAAGAGTCTAAAAAAGAAAGGTTATTTACGCCATAGATAATAAGGCACAAATAACCATTTTAATATAATTTTTATGTAATAGAACATTTAAATGCTAACCAAAATACAATACAGTCCCTCCCCAAGAATACCCGACTCCAAATCCGGCAAGCATGACCTTAAATTTTCCAGAAATAGTTTTGTCATCGATGGCATTAAACAAAGCTATAGGAATAGTGTTAGAGACTGTATTGCCATATTCTGACAAACAGATATAGAAACGCTCCGAACCTATTTTTATCTTTTTACGAAGGAAGTTAAGCATATATTTATTGGCTTGATGAAACACATACAAATCTATTTCATCTTTAGTTATTGTATTACGCAATAAAACATCTTCTACCAAAGGAGGAACATTATCTAGTGTAAATGTAAATATTTCACTCCCATTCATATAAAGATAATCAGAAGATACAGGATTACCATTTTCGTCAAACCACAAATCATTCTGTTTCTCAGGGCAACGCATTCCTCCGGACTTAATAATCAAATTTTCAGCTCCAGAGCCATCTGTACCCAAACTGAAATTACCAATTTTTGCAATTCCAGATGTACTTATCACCGTTGCAGAAGCTGCATCACCAAAAATAGTACGATTACCTTTATCTCTTGGATGAAGATGCTTACTATAAGTCTCTCCAGTAAGCAATAAAACATTTTTAGCAATGCCGCTACATATCAATCCTTTTGCTAATGATAATCCATAAACATAACCGGAACAGCCTAAATTAAAATCAAGTGCCCCTATATCCTTACGTAAGCCTAATTGATGTTGGATTATACAAGCGGATGTTGGCAATTTATAGTCTGGACTTTGCGTACAAAACAACAAAAAATCAATATCTTCTTTTTTTATATTCTCATTCTGATATAAGCGTTCAGCAGCCTTGATAGCCATGTTCAAAGCCGTTTCATCCTCTGCCGCCACATGTCTCTTATCCACTCCCACCTTTAAAGCAATCTTCTCAACACTCCATTCTGGAAAGTCACGAACGATTGCTTCATTTGTGACTTCCGTTTTGGGTAGGTAATATGCGATGTCTTTTATATAAGCATTCATTATATCAATAAGAAATCGAACGTCCTCCGTCCATTAATAAATTAGTGCCGGTTATCCAACTACTCGCATCCGACAGAAGATAAATAACAGCATACGCTACTTCCTCTGGTTTTCCATATCGCTTCAGTGGATAAAGCTGTTTGTCTGCTTCAAACTGTTCATCGGTAACATCACCCCCATTCATAATAGGAGTCTCAATCATACTTGGCATTACACTATTCACTCGAATCTTTTTTGGAGCCAGTTCTAATGCCATTCCTTTTACCAATCCGTTAATAGCCCCTTCAAAAAGTAATGGCTCTTTACAGCTTCGACCTATATACGATGACAATATCCCAGAAGTAGAAGTCATGAATATGATAGAGCCTCCTTTCTTCACCTTCTTTGCTTTCAATAAGAATTGAGATATTTTAAGAGGTGACAGGTAATTGATAGAAAACATATCATCAATCTCTTCCTGCTTGAGATAAGAGAACAACTTATGCCCTGAAATACCTGCGCAATGTACAATTCCATCCAATGATTTCACCTCAGCTACAAGCTTATTTAGATCTTCTTCTACGGTGAGATCGCCCACTATCATGCGATGACCATCACCGCTTAAATGTTCGAATGTTTCTTCCAATCTTGCTTCATTGCGACCGTTTAGCACCAAAATGGCACCCATTTTAGAGCATTCTATAGCTGTAGCCTTGCCTATTCCCGATGAAGCTCCCGTAACAAGCACTATTTTACCAAATAATGAGAATGGGGTGTTATACAATTCTGTCATATTTCTACTAATTGAGGTACTTTAATAGAACGAGTTTCAAAATAAACGCTTCCCCAAGACAATCCTACACCAAAGCCACAGCCTATATGCCTCATGCTCTTTCCTCTTAAATCCTCCGCACATTGAGTGACAAGGGTTAATGGTATGGATGCACACGAAGTATTGGCGAAATCTCTCAAACTATAAGGTACTTTCTCGCTTGGTAATTTCAACTTTTTGCGAATTTTCTCATTCATAAAAAGGTTAGCTTGATGAAACGTGAAGCAATCAACAGACTCTTTATCTATATCAAAGTGATCCAATAAGCCTTTTACGCTTGCCGGTGCTTTGGATATGCCAAAAGAAAAAACATCCATACCATTCAACTCTACCTGCAAAAGATTACTTTTAATACTTTCGCCTCGTTCTTTCATTACAAAACTTTCTTTAGAAACCGGATTTCTATACCCCCCATCTCTAATAATGATAGCTTCCGAACCACTACCATCAGTATTGAATGAGAATTTCAACCCAGCCGATCCTATATTATATTCCAATGCCGTAGCCGTTCCCGCATCTCCAAACAAAGGATAAGTACTCTTATCTTCAGAGGACGCTACTTTCAGAATTGTATCGCCTGCCAGCAAAAGTCCTCTTGCGAATGTACCATTTTGCATTAAAGCACTTATTACGCTAAAAGCGTATACCCAACCGGAACACCCCAAAGAGATGTCTAATGTGTAACAATTTTCACTCAATCCTAATTTATATTGAAGCAAACAAGATGTTGTCGGAGCAATATAGTCCGGCGTTTGAGAGACAAACACCAAAGCGTCTATACTCTCTTTCTCCCATCCCAATTCGGCAATCAGTTTTTCTGCAGCAGCCTGACAGAGGTCAGACGAACAAGTGGAATGATTACTTTTACGATGTCTTTCTATGCCAGTTGTAGCAACGAAGTTCTCATACCCCTCCCACTTTCCATATATATCAACATTATTTTCAACCATTGTGGGAACAGCTGCAGCCATTCCCGCAACTTCCACATTGTTTACCTGTAGAAAAGCCATTACATTCTGCTTTTTACCAAGTTAAACAAGTCTTCAATGGTTTTTGATGAACGAATGTCATCACCCTTGATCCGTACATCATATTCCTCATCAATCATTGCAATTACAGAAAGGGCAATGAGCGAACTCCATTCATCCAATTCCTTGAATACTGTTTCAGCCGCAAAATCAGACATTTCCGTCTCGTCAAACTGTTGAGCAAAATTCTCAATAAAGTCTTTTAATTCCATTACTATAAGTTTTAAACGTTAATATTTCACTATGGTAGCAGGATTTCCCAAATAGGTATTCCCGTCTTTTGTCTTTCTGATTATTACACTTCCTGCACCAACTACTGTATCCGAGCCAATCTTGACTCGCTGAAGGATAACAGAGCCTACACCAAAATAATTTTCATTACCTATATTTGTTTCTCCTGAAATACGAACTCCCGGCATAAAAGAGTTGAAGTTACCAATCGTAACATCATGTCCTATTGTAATATATCCATTAAAGGCATTAAAATCACCAATTGTCACATTGCAGCTTACATGACAATCCCATGAGAAGATATTTCCCATACCGATTTGTACATTCTCAGAATCCGCAAATCTTAAATTGGGAGCATAAATATTAGGAAAAACAATATTTTGATTGTGCACTTTCGATACAATAGAAGCCACTCTATGAGGAGTACCGATAGCAATTACAACATGAAGTTCCTGCGAATAAGAATTTAAAAAATCTATTCCACCTAAAACCTTACCATATTTATTCTCATCACTCACATTCTTCACATCATCTATAAAACCAATCAAGTTCCACGTAGATGTCTGCTTATTGATTCTATTCAATAAGCAAGCCACTTCACGCCCAAAGCCACCCGCTCCAAATATTACAATATCCTTCATTTTATAAAGTTCTAGTTATTTCCATTAAAAGCTTCTATCGTGGCCGAAGTATCCGAATTGATGCCATCCCGAATCAACACTTTCCTCACTGTTAAAAATATAATTCTCAAATCCAGCAAAAACGAACAATGATCCACATACCACACGTCCAGTTCAAACTTCTTTTTCCAACTGATAGCATTGCGTCCGTTCACTTGAGCCCATCCCGTAATACCCGGACGAACTTCGTGGCGGCGAGCTTGCTCCTTTGAATAAAGGGAAAGATATTGGGGAAGCAAGGGACGAGGACCAACTAAAGCCATATCACCTTTCAATACATTAAGCAATTGCGGCAATTCATCAATAGAAGTAGAACGTACAAATTTTCCTATTCTAGTCAAACGTTTCTCATCCGGCAATAAGTTACCGTCTTCATCACATTCATCAGTCATCGTTTTAAATTTGATAACTTTGAAAATCTTACCAAACTGTCCTGGACGATCCTGCCGAAAGAAAGCACCTGCACCCTTATTAGCAAAATGTAGCCAAAGGGTGGTAAACAGCAGTATTGGCCAAATAATGACCAATACACATAACACGAGGATGAAATCTATTCCTCGTTTGAAAAAACAAGAGTACATAATAAAACGATTGTGAGTAGAACTTGAACTCAAGAAGCACAAAAAATAAATCTACTAAAAAAAGCCTAAAGTAAGTGCTTACATTTCAAATCTACTGAGCCAATTATCGAATCGATAATAATCTATAAACTCACTCTTCACCTGAACAAAAGGATGAGACATAAAATCTGTTAATCCTTTTAAATTCAAATTATCTATAATAAAAATGTTATTCGAGTTATAGAATGGGGCATGTTTTAGAAAAAGATTATTGCTAATCATTTTTTTCTAAAAAAGAGACTTTCCATCACTCTTAATGAATACCCCTCTTGACCTTCTTGTAATATTTCCAATATTGCACCAGATTTTTTATAATCGCAATTACATCGGCATAGGCAATAAAAGGCGAATAATTATTTCCTTTCGGACTTTTTTTATCCGCAATTATATGAAAATCAGTTTTAATTCCCAATTGTTCTATTTTCGATATAAGAGTGCATAACTCCTCATAACGACCTTTGTCGCGCCCAACAAAATAAATTGCTCCATTGTTGGTTGTCATAGACTCAGTGTTCATAAAATAGTAAGTAGAATTAAATTTCAAATTGTATCGCATACAGTCAGATTGAGTAAAACTCCATAAATCGCTATGCTTCCTCAGTGATTTAGATGGCTTCGGAGATGTTCTCCCATCCACAGGATTCCAATACCAATATATTATTCTTCCTCTATAACCTATCTTTCTTAGAGTCGCTGGAACAGTGCTATTAATAACGTTCGCATTTATGATGATACTTTGATAGGAATTTAATCTATCAATCCAGCTACTTAAATAGGATTTAGTGGATAAGCCACAGACAGAAAGAACATATCGTTTAGCTCTCTTCAAAAGGCCACAAGAATCATAAAGAGGCTCATGATCAACTAAATTCGGGAAATTCCGATTTATGTACTTTGGAAAGTCATCAGATAAACTGGGCCAAAGCATCAAGATCGTAGAACGTGAGTTAGCGTCCAATTTTGACGTATCGCCTAGGGAAATCCGCCTTGAGGCGATTTTCCTATAAATAAAGTCAAAAATCAAACTATCGATAATCATTATCTTATCTAAAGATGTCCTTCACCACAGAGTATATTTTCTTTTTGTCTAGCTTTTCTTCTATCAGTCGTTGACAATTCTTCCTCCATGGAGCATACTTATACCAGTGTACCAATGTATCCTCTAACACTTCAGCCAATGGTCGATCTGAAAAGTTGAAATTCCTTCCTATCTGATAATCATCTACCATTTCCGCCGTTTCACCTTCAAGCGAGTTCAGCACAAAGCAGTCTAATGCCACATAGTCATTGAATTTATAGCTATACACAACCTTGGTATTGTCCCTGAAAATGTTGATAGCGATGTCACAATAAGACAGATAACCTAGCAATTGGTTATATGGCAAGAAGCCTGTAATCTTTGCATTCAGATCACTACTTTTAATATGTGACAGAATTTCATCATGTTTTACGCCATCACCAACAAACCATAATTTATACTTGTACCGACCATGAATATGTTTAACAGCATCTAATAACGTATTGAAATCATAACTTACTCCAAGACTTCCCGCATAAGCAATCCAAATCTCTCCGGAGGGTTTATCGAGCTTAACAGTTAAGTCTTTCTTTACTTGATTGATAGTGGTGAGGTTAACTCCAAGATAGACAGGATAAACTGCTGCCCTATTATTATATTTTTTTGCCTCATTCGCATATTTTACAGATTCGCCCAAAATGATATCGGCATGTCTATATGCATAGCGCGTTAGACAAGTCCAAAGCCAAAGAAGAACCTTGATGACACTCTTCCCCTTCACTAATGGCAACAAAGAGTCTGGCCACAGGTCAATAACATCTATTACAAACTTTACATTATTTTTCTTACAGTACTTGGTACATACGTATGCAGAAGAGGATGTCGGCATAGAACAATAAATTACTGAGGGCATCTCATTTAGATTGCTCAGATATTTCTTAACTCTCCATGCAAAAACTAAATGGCTCCATATTCTTTTAATACTTATGTTGCTTGTATAAGATGGAACATGGAGCAATGTCTGTTTTGCATGATCAGCCTCCCCAGATTCATAATAACGTTTATTTCCATGATTGAAATCTGTTGTCACAACTTGTACATCCTCGTCAACCTCATTAATAATTGCCTGTAAGCGGTTATTAGGAGCTTTGATATTAGTAAATGCAGAAACAAAAAGAGTATAGGCCATAACCAAAACCATCTAAATTTATAGAACTGACATTCTAAAGGTCTCTAAATATTTATCAGTTACATTCTTCAACTCATATTCAGGAAAATGCATAATTGTTTTGGTGTCATCACAATGATTTTTTATAGCTTCTATCCACTCGGTTTCATCATAAGGGTTTGTAACGTAATTAGCTTTATTTTGAGACACCTCAGGTATCGATGCGCATCTAGTAGTTATTACGTTGGCACCTAATTCCATGGCTTCGATAACTGGCATTCCGAAACCCTCAAAAACTGAAGGAAATAGAAACAAGCTACAATTCATAATAAGAGTATTTCTTTCCTCATTTGATACAAAACCTGTAAAAATGCATCTGTCCTGTAATCCATTCTCCTTGACATAATTCAAAAAAGGTTCTGCATTGAAACGACTTTTGGCATTTTTTGTAAAACCAACACCAGATACAATAAGCTTATAATCGACTAATTCTTTATATCCGGTCAATTTCTTCATCATTTTTAGAAGTGTAATAAGATTTTTGTTGAGCGCAATAGAACTGACCGAGTAGAAATACTTTCCTTTAGCAATATTGTACTTATTGGCTATAGAGTTAAAATCTAAAGCATCCTTACTCGGCAAAATTGGATTATATATTATAATGAAATTCTGGCTTTTACCAAACCTTTCCAATAAATCATGTGCTACAAAATTAGAGATCGTTACAACTGTAGTTGCGCTTTTCCAAGCTCGACGTGTTGCAAAATTCAGCCACATTCTGCGATACCATTTAAACATCTGAGGCATATTACCTGAAATTAAATCATGAATAACCACTACATATCTGTTTCTTTTACAAAACAACGGCATTCTATAAGATGGCACAAAACATATATCGGCATTGATAGATGAAACTAATGCATCTAATTTAAAACTTTCATAATATAGTGTATCCTTTAGATTTGCTGTAAAGATAGGACATTCAAAAATTTTAAATCTTGAATCGTTCGAATAATGAGCGAATGACTGTACATTATCTCTACTACAGAGCAATATGTATGAATTATCTGACTTATCGGCAACTAATCCATCTAAAATATTCCTAGAAAAGGATTCAACCCCGCCTGCGACCTTATGTCTAATCCATATTAAAGAAATCGCTATTATCATATCAATATTTCGTTATAAAATCAGGTAAATAAATTAACATACACTTGCATATATTGCCTCTTGACTTCATCTAAAGAGAAGCGCTTTAAATTCTCGAACCCTTTAGCTACTAATATTTCACGTAGTTGTTCATTTTCAACCAAAGCCATCATACACTTTTCATATTCTTCAACATCCATAGGATCATTAAGAAGCAATGCGGCACCGCCTGCCACCCAAGACATAGGTTCGCTGTTGGTCGTTATCACAGGTTTTCCCGCACTTTGAGCTTCCACTATCGGCATCCCCAGCCCCTCATATAAAGATGGTGATACAACTATATCACATTCATTATATTCATTTATAACGGCTTCGAATGGAATATCTACCTTGTTAATATAATCTATCTTAAAGTCTTCTGCCATTTTTTTTTGTTCCGTATTCATTGGCTTCAAAACTACAAGTTTGCATGGAATATTTTTCAAGACTTTTAGGGTTGTTTTCAAATTTTTGTTCGGTGTTGTTCCTACATTCAATATTTGCGGTTTTTCAGAATTGAAAGTTTTTGGATGATCATAGGCAATTTTCTTAAAGCAATGATGCGTAATTACTTTTAACTTTGAAGAGTTGTAGTAGCTTTGAATGCACTTTTTAGTTGTAGGGGTGATACAAATAACCTCATCTGCTAATTTTATGGGTAAATATATCCATAGCAACCAACGGTATACTTTCTCTAAAATGCCTCGTTCATAATTCCTCATAAAATAATCATCATGAATTGTAAGAACTGATTTTCTTCCTAACAACCCCAGTATACCATAGTGTATATCACCGGTAATATGATTAACACCCATTTTAGTGCTATGCCTTCTTATAAAAAATATGTTCCTTAATAGATTCCATGGCCAAGTTGTACGAAAAGGGACGTTATACTCCTTAACATCATTAGATTTTTTAAGTTCTTCTATCAATGGAGCAAAACTGTTTTCAATACTCATCCCGCCTGAATATCTCATTTTATGAAAAAAAACTATTTCCATGATTTCTTAACTAACAATAATCCTACGCCTCTTTGGGGATAATTGCTCCAATGAGACATGTTTAATCTTACGTCTTTTAAAAATTAGATTGGTTAAATTAATAATAAGTATATAAACTAATGCTAATCCTGTTCTCAAGATGCCACCATCATGTATTTCTTCAAATCCTTCCAAAGTAGCGAATAGCTGTCCTACTATTAAAATCAAAGCAAATAAATTTCTTATATTATTAACGAGAAAATTATAATACTTTATCAAAAAGAAACCATTGAAGAATGCCAATACAATAGCCACAAACCACCCACCAATTAAATAGGCACTAGCAAATTGTCCGACGAAATTACTTGAAACGGCTGTCTCGTAATTGCTAAAAGAACCTGATTCGGCATAAGAAAATGCCATTAAACCTGCTACAGCGCCATGCTTATTGGGATTCAAAAACTTCGGAACGAGTAATTCAGCATTACTCCTTAGCAATGCATATGATTTTAATCCTTTGGTTGAACATTCTTTATAAAAAAATGCATTTGCCGGTATTGCATTAAAACGACCTGAAGTACTCAAATTCTCTGTTTCATCCACACGTTTTCCTGTCAATACGTCTTTAGCTATCTGTATATTGGAATATTGTCGCGTTGCAATTCCAGTCTCTCCAACTGCATTGGAGAAGCCGGACTCATACCGCTTTATCTGTATAAATGGATATACGAAAAAAGATATTACTACAAAGAAACACGCTCCTAGGAATAGAATTCGGGGATTTAATATCGGTTTCCCTTGATTTTTAGAATGCAAAAACACAAACAACATATAAAAAACAAATGGCATCATAATTGGTGCTTTATAGAATCCAAAGAAAGTAGCTCGTAAGGACTCTACAATAACCATTATAACCAATAATCTGTACTTACGTTTGGTATAATTAAGAGCAGCATTAAACACTTGTATTAATAGCGCAAGCTTTGAAAGACTTCCAAATACTGTCTTAACAAGAGAAGGGATAAAGTAGTCTGGAATAAAAGATGCCACAATATCATACGCTACCCCGGGAATAAATAAAAGAACTGCAATTATACTTAAATGATATCTATCCAAATAAGGTTTAATATAACCATCCAAAGCGATACCCTTGGCAAACTTATTAAAAGCATAATAAAAAATCATATAATAGATATTCATCCAAACTAAAGTTGGAAAAATATGGTCTGTTACATCATTGTAGGTAAAAAGAAAAGTAATTTTTTCTCCCTGTAAGGCTCCTATGGACATCTCTATACTTGGATATACCAAACGGAGCGTATATCCAACCAGCAAAAGCAAGTTTGGCGAAAGTCCTTTATAGTTAGCTACTTCTTCTCTAAAAAGTAGCATGAACACAACCGCGCTGTTTATAGAATAAAGTAGCATTAGCCCATACTCTTCCTTCAGGTCAAATGCCCAAATTAACCCAAGAAAGACAAAGCTTATTAAAATATTATATATTATGGCCGAATATTTGATACCAGTACGCATTCTCGTTTTGAATTGTCTTATCACATCATTAATACCATGTTAATAAATGACATGGTATAGATTAGGAATGGAAATAATCATTAAATATATATCTCTCATCCTCGAAACGACTACATAGTTCTTTCGTATTGTTAATGCCAAACACTTTAATTCTTGTGTCTCTTATATGAAGATGTAGTATCCTCAAAACAAACTTAACCATATCCTTTGTTGCCTTTATAATAATACCGTTCAAAGATTTAAAAAACAAACGTGACTTATTATTAGTTAATGCGAAGGCCATTTTACGATAGTAAAAGTAGTTGACCGCAAAATTTTCATACAACCGCTCATAATTAATCCTCTTGACCAAATCCTTTCTATTCCAAGTATTCAGTGCTTCAACAACAGATTCGCACCAGATAGTGGAATTGCACCAGATTTTAGGTATCCGCTTGCACCAGATTTCATCTATGTTTTTGGGCAGGTGTGGCAATTTACTAAAATCTGTTAGAGCGTGGTGTTTTATTATTTTCTGCCCTCCGCCACCCGATCTACTATTGCCGGCAATTATGATAGGAAACTTAAATGAGGCGTATTTATCTATAACCAGACAGAGACTCACGGCACTGGAAATGTCTGGCGATGCCCCCGGGAAATAAGTACCACACTGCGTCCATATCTTATCAAGGATTCGTTTAGATACAATCCCATGATAAATCATAGGTACCCTTGCTATACCAACACAACCTGATTCCAATAGTTCAACCAGAGTCTCTTTAGTGTCATAATATGTAATCTCATGTGAGAATGGCTCATAATGTACAGCGGATCTCTCATCGCCACTATCGCAATAATCTGGCCAATAGTACATAATTCTTCTAGGGAATACACACTCCATCTTATTACGCTTCATCCACTCAATACAGGGCATAAAATTCCTTGTTACACAGTCATCATCACCTATAAAACAAACATATTCTCCACTAGAATGACAAATAGCATTGTCGCAGTTTTGTCCTATTGAAACAGGAGTCGGATCAAAAAAATATTTTAGTCTGCTATAAGGATTCCCTTCCAAATACTCCATGAAAGGTTTGTTGTCTTCATTATTATCTTGAACGATTAGTTCAAACTCTTCTCCGAAATTGAAACTTCTAAGTAAATCTATAAGTTTTATCAGATAGGGATATCTATATTTTGTTGGCACTACTAAACTAACCACAGGATTCTTCTCTTCCATACTCCTATTTTTTATTTTTAATTATTTTACCTTTCACCATCGATAAAAAATCTATTCCAATCTGTTTTTTTGACACATATAAAGAAAAGAATAACGACATCATTAAAAGCAGAGCAGTTATCACATAATATGATATCCCAGACATAAATGCCTGTACGAAAGAGGAACATAATGCAAAGCCAAGGACAAATAATGCCAACTTTACAAACTGTTGTGTAAAGCGAATTGCATACAAATGATAAACAACACTACACATTATAACCATATGAAGTACTCCAAGAACGAGATAGGCTATACCCAATCCTTTTAACCCCATTAAAGAATACAAAACAATACTTAAAAGAACCTGAAAGGCCCTTACAGCTAAACTTATAGCCAGCATTATCTTTGACTGATACTTTGCTATCAGAATCATATCAACCTGATTAGACACTATCGTTATTAGTGTAAAATAGATACCCCACTGCATAAACTCCACAGCAGGTAAAAATCCTTCTGTATAGAGAAGTTGTATAAAGAATGACTGAAGTGTCATAAACAGTACAAACATTGGGCAAGTTAGAACTAACGTCACCAATGATTGCCTGTTCAATTCTTCCTGAATTGCGGCATTATCATTATTTACTGCAGCTATTCTTGGGTAATAATCCGTCATGAGTGCAGTTATAATCACTCCAAAATAACTGTTTATAATCGTATTTCCAGCACTATATAGCCCGACATCTGTCAATCCCCCTTTAGACCTAATAAAAACATTCACTATGAGAGCAACTAAATACTGAAGAAAAGTAATTGCCATAAGAGCCATCCCCATTTTTATCATAGGAGAGCCCGACAACATTGTCTCTTTGAAAGATATATCAATCTTAGTATATCCTATCTTTTCTACGTAATGACTGGAAACCAGTACTGCAACTATTGAAGCAATTAAAAGTGCGGGAACTATTCCATCCTTACCAAAGAAATAGTAAAGTGGGGCCGTTGCAAATAAACCTGCAGCAGAACCAATCATTCCAGCTTTGGCAAGGACTCGAAGTTGGCGCATCCCTTTTAAGATGGCTTGTTTGGTCTCATCTATAATATTGAGTGCTATAGCCAGCGACAGAATACAATATGAAATTATATGAGTATTGTCCTCAAATGTCCAATCGCTCAACCAATACGATAAGCATAATGTGACTACACATCCCAATAAACCAGTGTATAAAATAACCTTATTTACTACAGATATAATCTTTGATATAATGTTTGTATTTCCACTTGCATTAGCCTCAGAAACATCCCTCACTGCGCTTTGATTTACTCCTAGACCAGCACCAGTCTGAATCATGCTGATAACGCTTTGATAGATACCTAAGATTCCCATTCCTTCTGGACCAATCAAAACAGCTGCAATTTTGTTTTTTAAAATAGATACGACTGCTTTGAAGACCTGAACGAAACCAAACAGGAATGTCGTCTTAAATATAGTACCGTATGATGTTTTCTCCGCCATCAAAACCTATTCCATCCACCACCCACTCGGGATGGCAATAAACTTGCTATAAAACTCTTGTACGCCAGACAGGTAGCCTTGGTTGCCAAACACGGAATAATACGTATTGGGAAGATGCACCGAAGAGCAGGCGTATCCATGTTCTTTGAACATCTTCATATCTGCCTCTTTGCAACTTGATAACAGGCCGCAAACCCAGTAATTCGGCGTAGTATTCTTCCTGAAGATAAAGTCTATAAGCGAAGGCATATCAAACAGTTTCTGTTCCCACTTTTTTGCATTAGTAGTCTGCTTCTCAAGCAATTCATCTATCACCTCCATCTGGCAGCAACCAATATAGCCATTCACATCACTCGGAGTTGCGTTCACACTTGGTATCGAGATGTCGCAGTCTGCCGATATTTCTCCATTGACATCACGGAAAATGGAACGGTTGATACCCAAATCCCGAATCACAACTGCCTTATTGTACAATCTCTCGTCCTCAAAGACAAGTGCACCGCCTTCTATCGTATTCGGCAGTCGAACCGTCTGGAAATTGAAGATGGAAGCCGGTGTTCCCACATTTCCCAGCCGCTTGCCTTTATACTTTGCACCGAAGGCCTCTATGCAGTCGTCTATCACAAAGATTCCCTTCTCTTTAACAAGCGCATTAATTTCGTCAACATATCCTGGATAACCGCAGAAATGATAATTGGAGATGAGTTTGGTACGGGACGTTATCTTGCTCTTCACGCTCTCTGGGTCTAGTATGCCATAACGAGGGTCAATGTCTGCCCACACTACCTTTAGACCAACCTGTGCATAGGGCATGGTGGACTGGAGGCACGACATTGGTGAGAGTATCGCCTCATCGCCAGGTTCAAGACCAAGGGTGCGGAAGAGCACCTGCCAAGCCAGACTGTATGTATTCGTATAAAGTACATGTTTCACCCCAATGTAATCAGCCAATTTTTCCTCAAAATGTCGTCCCCATTTTCCATAAGCTAACTGGCCTGAGTGGAGAATGTCTTCCAACATTGGAAGTTCTGTCGGCATATAGGGCTTAAATAATGGTAAGTAATTGTTCATAATTAAGCAGCATTATGCGTATAATTGATTTTCAAATCTTTCCCAATAGCCGCCAGCACTCTGTTCGTAGTATAAAAGAGTGTCTCAGCGGAGGTATAATCTTGCGGTCTGAACCACTTCCCTTTCATTACCCTCCAAAGGGTCTCTACATTATTCAGATGAGGGGAGTATGGAGGAATGTAGAAGATAAAGAGTCCCCTCTTTTCCCAAATAGGACGCATCACTCGAATCTTGGCATTCCTGTGTACACTTGCATTATTGAGCACAACAACTGCCTTTTTATCAATTTTGAAGGAATAGTATTCGAGAAAGTCGACAACCTTTCCGGCCTTAATAGCTTCGTTTGTACAGAAGCCCTCGAAGTGGTTATCACGGTCAATCATCCCAAAGATATTGGGTCTTTTGGCTCTTTCCGAAGGTACAAATACATCTTCTCCGGGAAACTGCCATCCGTATGGAACGTAGCCTTCGGTACAAACATACGATTCATCACCGTAAAAGAGGTTGATTTCTCTCTTTGCATAGAGTCTTTCAAGTTCTTGCAGCTTCTCTGTTTTGTATGCGTAGAGTTGCGGCGAGGATACACTCTTGGGACGTTTTCTTATACGCCTGTATCTTGCGCCAATACGGATAAAAAAACGTCGGAATGTCAAATTGCTCGCTTCCTTGCCAGAGGAGTTTTGCCAGGCTTCCTTGGCTGAACGGACGCTTTGTCTGTGATTCGATAGCCTTGCGAACACTTCCTCGTCCGAACAGTCCATGATGGGCTTCCGCCCTTGTCCGGAACGGGTATACAGCCCTTTGACACCATCGATTTCGAACCGTTTTACCCAACTGTTGACACTTTGGGAGGTCATTTCGGTTTACTCTCCAACTTGTGCAGAACTCAAACCTTCCGATTTGAGTAATACACAGCGGCAACGCATGCGAAAACATTAACTTGTCTATATACATTATTAATCAATAATCTTTTACTCTCTGAGCAGGATTACCACTAACTCTTGAACCAGGCTTTACGTCTAAACACACAAAACTGCAAGCACACACAAATGCACCGTCCCCTACGTGAACCCCATTCATTATTGTACATTTCGGGGCTATCCAAACATTTTTGCCTATAGTGCTGGAGCCCATCATTGCAGAATAACCAGTAATAACGCTATTCTTACCCACCACACAATTATGAGACACATGGACAAAATTATCTATTTTCACGTTATCCATAACCTTCGTGTATCCCTCAAATAAGCTCTTTGTCACCACTGCCAAATCCCCAATTGTAACATCGTTTCCTATATATGTTCTTCCTATATGAGGTATTGTATGGTTTATTCCGTTATCATCCTTTATCAATTGGAAGCCTTCTCCTCCTATCACAGAACACGAACCGATGGTCACATTATTGCCTATAATTGTTCCAGATTTTATAACTGTATTGCTTCCTACTATCACATTCTCGCCAAATACGACACCTTCTTCTATTATGGCGCCTTCGTGTATTACAGTGCTTTTTGGTATATTATTCTCATAATGAATTCCTCGTAAATATCGCTCTGAACAATCTATAAATGCTTTGTAGAAATCCCATTCTGGGCTATCAGAAATAATGAATGAATACGAATGCCGATACTCATCTGTTAAATTATCAAATAATTCATGATTAACAATTAGAGCTTTTACTTTAGAATTCTTTAGCGCTTTTCTAAAATATCTTCCAGATGTACAATAAGAGATAACGCTATCTGCCTCGATTTCGCGATTATTCAAATTAAAACCATCCAACAAAATATCTTCTCCTCTATATGATTTACCTAGAAACAAAGCTATTTCAGACAACTTTATGTTTAAGATAGTTTTCGACAATTCTTTCATATGATACATTTTCAATTACCCAAAAAGAATACTAATTATTTATGTGAACTAAACTTCTAAATTTCCAATTTTTCAACTTGTCATAACCTTTCTCCCAATACCATGATAGCAATAGGGACATAATTAATCCAAGAGTTGAATCAATCTAATATTTTTTATGAAAATACTTAACAATAATTAAAACAGGCCAATGAATGATATACATGGTGTAACTCTTATTTCGCCATACTAATGCAGTAAGAAACATCGATGAATTTATCTGATTAAACTGTTTAACCCAATATATAAGAGATGCGGCTAGTAAAGATATTCCTGTAGACACATTGACTGTTTGTATGCAATAAAAACGAAGGCCAAGACGAGACCAAGGTATAGTAGACTGGAGCTAATCGCTTGGCTTGTTGCCACACCATTAACAATGGGTTGAAATTTAGACTATCAGGGCGCATAAAACTTTGGGGTTAAGAAATAATTTATCAAGACCAAGAACGCCTGTACTCCCATCCACTCCATTGCTGCCCATGGAAATCCTACGTAGAATAGGAAAAATCTCCAAGAAGAACACCGCTCTTAATATCTGTATCTCTTGATTCATGAAGCTTTACCAACCATTTCTTATGGTATCACCTATCTTTTGACGAGTCTCATCATCAACCCACCATCCACAGGGAATATGTACAAAAGATTTGTACCACTCTTCCATCTGAGGAAGTTCTCGATGTGACTCCTTAAAGATGCTATGTGTGTCACTACGATGATGAAGCTGCGAGGCAAGTATCCCATTGCTCTCCATCATGCGGCAGAAATCGTCACGACGCTCAACCTTCATAGTGTAAAGCCAATAAGATGGCTCAGTGTTCTTGTTATAGCGAACCATCTCAACGCCAGGTATACCCTTCAATGCCTCATCGTAATACTTACCGTTGGCAATGTATTTGCCGATGGTCTCGCGAACATGCTTCATCTGGCACAGGCCAATAGTAGCATTGACATTATTCATGGCGTACTTATAGCCCACCTCTGTAATGTCATTCTCTAAGCGGCTCTTATCCTTGGACAGACCGAACCAGCGCAGGCACTTGGCACGCTCTAACTGCTCGCCATTCTTCAAGGCCAAGAAGCCTCCATCTACAGTAGTCATATGCTTAATAGCTTGGAGCGAATAGATAGTATAGTCGGAATAGTTTCCTGTCATTTTTCCATTATACTTGCTACCTAAGGCATGAGCACAGTCCTCAATAATTGGAATGTTATATTCTTTTGAAATCTTATAGAATTCACCCATATCGCAGACCATTCCAGCATAATGTACCAAGACGATGGCCCTTGTCTTCTCTGTTATTAGCGAGCGAACACTATTTGGATCAAGCAAGCCATTATGAGGGTCAACATCCCCCCACACCACCTTAGCTCCAATCATTGCGATGGTAGTATTGGTGGGTTCTGCGGTCATTGGGGTGCTGATGACTTCATCACCAGGCTTAATGCCTGCAAGGATATATGCGATATGCAGGGCATCCGTTCCTGAATGAAGTGAAATCATATTGGGGTTGTCAATATAATCTTTGAACTGATCTTCAAATTCATACACGGCCTGACCTGTGGCTATGTAGCCACTATAAAGGATTTCTTCCAGTGCAAGCATCAACTCCTCACGAGGTGGCATATATGGTTTTACTAAGGGGATCATTTTTCTACTATTTATGCTTTCTTTGCTAATTCTGCTTCATATTCTTTCAACTGCTTCTGAACGTAGTCAAGCGAAAGAAGCATCTTCTTCATTCCTTCAAGATCAAGATGGCGAGTATTATCTGAATTATATTGCTCGCAGTCGACACGATGGCCATAATTATCAAGATATTGGTCATAATTCAAGTCGCGCATATCAGCAGGTATACGATAGAAATCGCCCATATCCTCAGCCTTTGCCATTTCTTCACTTGTGCAAAGAGTTTCATACATCTTCTCTCCATGACGGGCTCCAATAATCTGTATCTCATTGTCAGCATGAAATATCTCTTTAACTGCCTTTGCTAATGTCTCTATAGTGGCCGCTGGAGCTTTCTGAACAAATAAATCACCTGGATCGGCATGTGTAAAAGCAAAAACCACTAGGTTAACAGCTTCGTCAAGAGACATCATAAAACGAGTCATTTCTGGAACCGTAACCGTCATTGGTTTGCCCGTCCTTATTTGCTCCACAAACAAAGGTATAATGGAACCCCGACTACACATCACGTTACCATAGCGAGTAGCGCAAATAACAGTTCCGTTTCCGCGTGTTCGAGGATCTC
>ERZ835051.1973-NODE-1973-length-19550-cov-3.396307_pt1 | contig 19550 bp, 19 predicted proteins | sample MGYA00519575_ERZ835051 | MGnify/ENA primary metagenome ERZ835051 (study PRJEB31850, sample SAMEA3708769) | human gut metagenome | biome: human gut; feature: human-associated habitat; material: faeces | place: China | collected 2014 ... | reverse complement strand
CCCTCGGTGACAGCAAGATCACCGCTCTTGAAAGCGCCTGGCGCCTTCAGGAAAAGGGCTGCGACGTGGCCCTCATCGCCAACCTTCGCTCTGAAGCCTACATCGACGAAGTCCGCACGGAGCTTCAGATGCCGATCGTCTCGCTCTACGCCGGCATGCCCGAGGCCGTGAAGGCCAAGGGCGCACGAAAGATCGGGCTCCTCGGCTGCGCGCTCGACGTCGCCCTCATCCGCAAGCTGCTCCCCGAATGCGAAATCATCGAAGGTTCGGGCCTCTCCTGCACCAACACGACCAATCCTGAAATCGTCCGGGAAGAAGCAGTCAAGCTTCTCGCCGCCGGCGCCGAGCTTCTGCTCCCCGTCTGCGGTCGCGTCGCCGGCGCCGCCTTCGAGCTCATCTCCGAAGGCATGCCCATTCTCGACGTCCTGACCACCGCCGCCCACAAGGCGATCGACGAAACCCCGGTCCGCCTGCCCAAGCCCTTCAAGGTCGGCCTCATCGGCGGCCTCGGCCCTGCCGCAACCGTCGACCTCTACGACAAGATCGTGAAAGCCACGCCCGCCAAGAACGACCAGGAACACTTCAAGCTCGTCGTCGAGCAGAATCCGCAGATCTCCGACCGCACCGCCTGCCTTCTCAAGGGCGGCGCCGATCCCACGCTCGCCATGTACGGCTGCGCCCGCCGCCTCCAGAAGGACGGATGCGACGCGATCATCGTGCCCTGCAACACGGCCCACGCCTTCGTGCCCTATCTTGAACGCCACCTCGACATTCCGTTCATCAACATGCAGATCGCCACGATGGAGGAAATCAAGGCCAAGCTCGGCGACAAGGCCCGCATCGGTCTGCTCGCCACCTCCGGCACGGTCCAGACCGGCATCTACGGCGACAAGGCCAAGGCCCTCAACCTCCCGATGTTCGTGCCCGATGAACTGCATCAGGAACGCGTGATGGCCGCCATCTACGGTCCGCTCGGCGCCAAGGCCGGCTACACCGACGGCCAGTGCCGCGAAGACCTCGTGAGCGCCGCGGAATACCTGGTGAAGACCTACGACTGCAACTGCCTCATCCTCGGCTGCACCGAACTGCCGCTCATCCTTGACGAATGCGACGACTTCGTCTGCGCCGGCAAGGAGGTCTGCGTCGTCGACCCAACCTCCGCGCTCGCCCGCAAGGTCGTTCGCATCGCCACTGAGACCAACAAGGCCCGCGGCACCCGCTGATCCCTGATCTCAGGCTGTCAGGTCTGATGTTAGGCAAGGCGGCTGTCCGAACCTCCGGACGGCCGCCTTTTTGTCAGAATCCAAGTCAACAACTCCTGCCCAAAGGCAGAGGTTTTCGCGCCGAATTTCTATGAAAGATCTGTCCGTCTACGTTCTGGTGAGCTTCATCGCCTGCGTCACACCCGGCTCGGGCGTTCTCTACACCGTCACGAACGGACTGCGCGGCGGGCTCCGCACGGTCCTTGCATCTCCGCTCGGCACCACGCTCGGCGTCGGCCTGATGTCGCTCATCTCCGCGACGGGCCTCGGCGCCCTCATCACCTCATCGCCCGCACTCTATGCAGGCCTGCAGCTCGTTTCAGCCGCCGTGCTCTTCTGGCTCGGTTGGGGCAGCTGGAACGCAGGCGCAGTGCGCCTTGACAAGCTAGGCAGGCTTGAGTCCAACGACTCGCTCACCTTCAGCAGCATCTTCAAGGGCGCCCTGTACGTTCAGGCGAGCAACGTGATGCTGATCGTCTTCCTGCTCTCGCTCATGCCGCAGTTCATCTCGCCCGAGGATGACTACGTCTCGCGCGTCACGCTCCTCTCGGTCCTCTTCGTCGGAATCTGCTTTCTCGTACACCTCGGTTACAGCGCCATTGCGGCGGTGGCCCGCAAGTGGCTTGCAGGCCCGAACTTCAGCATCTGGCTCAACCGCGTCAGCGGCGCTCTCTTCTGGCTTCTCGGGCTGAGCGTCATCTGGAACGCACTCTTCAACCGCTAGAATCAGAAGGTCAGGACCGCGCCCGCTCCCGCCCAGTCGACGTCGTCGAAGCGTCCTGCCAACGCCGCCGCTGCCCTGAACCCCGTACAGTGGTTCACGCGCCAGCGCCTGACGGGAACGGCTGCGAGCGCATCCATCCAGACGGGCAGTTCCTCCGAACAGGCGCCACTCAAGTGCGTTCCGCCCGTCACCGCATCAAAGCCTTCGATCCCGAATCTCTTCATCGCGTAGTTCAGAATATTGGGAAGACCCGCATGAGCACACCCGAGCACAACAGACCAACCAGCACTCCCCTTCACGAGGAGGGAGACGTCGTCCGCGAAGGTGTCGGGGACCTTGTCACCAGTGGCTCCAGTCTCGAACATGTTGTCGAAGACAAGGAACCTCGGGTCGCGCTCGTCCGCAGGAACGGTGAAGGCGATCACTTCAGGCAGGATTTCGACTCCGCCGTCGACGGGCGTGAAGGGGAGGCCTGCGAAAAGGGGACCGCCTCCGCTCGCCCTCGACGCATCCGCATCACCCCATCTGAGGCGCGCGATCTCTCGAGACGCCCAAAGCTTTGCCGACGGAGCCACGCGGAGGATGTCCGTGAGGCCAGACGCATGATCGAAGTGGCCGTGGGAAAGCGCAAGATTCTCAACCCCCTCAGGTCGAATGCCAAGCGCCCGAAGGTTGTGAAGGAGAACATGGAGAATGCCTCCCGTGTCCCAGAGCAGATTGCCGGACGGCGTTCTGATGAAGGCGGAGAATCCCCATTCGGCATAAAGCCCCTGCCTCTGGCAAAAGTTGTCGACAACGATCGTGACGCTGGTCATGATGCAACCTCCTCCGGACTCGTGAAGGCGGGCGGGGACCTCGTCAACAGGGGTCCTAACGCACGCTCATCACTTCACTATACCCCCGAGGACCTCGAAAACTCCACGCCGATCCCGCCCGATCCTCCCTTCAGGGCCCTCAGACGACTCCTCACGCTTCTTGCTGCGCTGCTTGCAGGCGTCGCTGCGGGACTGATCGTGCCCGTCCTTGCAGGCTTTGGCGAGCGCGGCCTCGCCGTCGGCATCGCAACCACCGCCCTCATACTTCTCGGCGTCGGCATCAGGGATCGAGTGCGCGATCCAGACGGGCGCGCAGGCTCGCTCTTCATCGGGGCAGGAATCGTCTGCGTCTTTCTCCTCATCGTCGTTCTCGTATGAGCCCGTCAGGTCCGCATAACAAAGCGATCCTATATTGAGAGTCTCAACGGACCATCCACATCAGGAGAAACTATGAAACGTCTTCTCGCTGCCGCAGCCCTCGCCGCGGCGCTTTCCTGCAGCGCCGCAGGCACGCAGGACATCCAGAAGCACGGCGAAGAATACTTCCGCATCTTCAGCATCCTGCCCGACGGCCAGGGCATTCTCGCCCGCCGCTGCACCAAGCTCACGCAGAGCGGCCTGTGCGTCGGCGCACCCGTGTTGCTCCCCGCCGACGCCGTCAAGGCGCCCGCCGAGGAGAAGGTCGTGCGCCTCGCCGATCCGAAGGAGGACGGCTGGCACACGCTCCAGCATGACAACGGGCAGAAGAAGACCGTCATGAAGATGACGGGCCGCGAAGTCACTGAATGAGCGGTTGAGCAAGGACATCCTCAAGTGGGCTGCATGCACAAGCATGCGGCCCGTTTTTCTTGCCGTTCCCCGCATCCAAACACAAAAACGCCCCGAAACATGAGGAGCAGTTTCAGGGCGTCAATGCAAAAGCAAACGGTCTGCCGAACCACCAGCAGACCGTTGCCATCCAACCTATGAAGCTTCAGAGGACCAGTCCGAAGCCTCCGTACTCAAGCCTGACCAAGGCTCTTGTACAAGCACAAGCAACAGGGGACCAGCCTGCCTGCCTAAGCAGACGCTTGCGCAAATGTTTCTTGTCCGGGGGACTTGAAACTCGAAGCGTCGTCGGGAGGAGAGAGTGTCCGACGATCTTCTTTTCTTCGACGCGGCGGCCAAAGGAGAAAATGCCGTCGCATCGCGTGAGCTTGGTAAACCCTTAAGGGTTAATCCCTGCTCAACACAGAACGAAGTATATACGGATTTACCCCATAAGGAAACCCCTAATGGCAATTTTTTCGCCGATACCCACCTCCAAGATGAAACAAAATGTTTCCACCTCACCCAAAACGCCCCCTGAATACGGCCATTTCCCTTGTCCCACAGCCAACCAAACCCAAAGAACCCCATTTTGCGGAACACAGGGTTCAATCCGCCCGAACGGCCTCTCACAGTGCGAGTTCGGCCGTTTTGTCCCCCATAGGTGCCATTGACGGAAAAGGGCTCCGCCGGGCGAGCGGCTCAGCCGCTCTCGTCCGTTCCTGTTTCGTGGCCTCAGGGAAACACCGAGCAAAAAATGCTTCTGTTTTTACTGCCGTCCCCCTTAAAATTGAATAAAGGGTGGAAGTTCTTTCCGCCCCAGTCAAGGGATGCCGGCAGAGTCCTCCCGCGTCGAGCAGGAGCGGAATCCGGATGCCGCCGTCTCCGAACATGGGAGGTATGCATATGACAACAACGACATGCAGCTGGAGGCCCTACCGTGTCGCCCTGCGCACCCAGGAGTGCCGAGGCGTCATCAGTCTCTACCTCGAACCGACGGACGGAGCGCTTCCGCCCGCATTTGCCGCCGGCCAGTACGTCGAGCTCCGCATGCCCGGCATCGAGCCGCACGCCTTCTTCCTCGTCGGTCCCAGCGGCGACCGCCTCGTGCGCCTCACGATCGAGGTAGGTGACGAGCCCTTCATCGGCGAAGTCGGCCGCATCGCCAAGCTCCGCATCGGCGACCCCGTCGAACTCTCCGAGCCCAAGGGCGAGCTTGCGATGGAGCCCGGTGAAACCCCCGTCGTCATCATGACCGAGGACATCGGCTGCCTCGTCGCCCACGCATTCCTCGCCGAAATGGCCGAGGTCGAGCCCATGCGCAACGTCCGTGTCCTCTGCCAGTTCCCCAACGGCACCCGCATGCTCATGCGCGAGGAGCTCAGGAAGCTCGTCGACCTGATGCCCAACGCGGGGCTCGCCGTCTTCCTCGCAGCCCCCTTCTCGACAGACACGGCGGGAAAGGACTACGAGGTCGCAGGCCCCATCACTGTTGAAAACGCAAGGAGCGTCTGCGTCAACCCGGACGCGGACTTCTTCGTCGTCGGCAGCAGGGCCTTCACCGAAGCCCTCAGGACCGACCTCGTCAAGCTCGGCATCATTCACTCCCGAGTTCACACGCAGGTCCTCTGAGCGCTTTTACCCGGGACGGGGGTCGTCGTTCGCAAACCTCCCCTGCCCCTGTAAAATTCGTCCTTGCCGATAGCGTGATATTCCAAAACGGTCTACACTTCTATCTATCTGTCTGTCAGGCAACATAATTTATAAAACAACAACGTCAGACGGATTCCATCCGTCCGACATCCCCCATTTAAAAAGATTCCGCCGATGCATTTAACTCGATTTACAGACCTCAGCCTCCGCGTGCTGATTTACCTCACCCACAACGAACGCAAGGGACTCGTTACAGTTACAGAGCTTGCCGAACGCTTCAAGTGGTCCCGCAACCACATGGTCAAGGTTGTTCACTTCATGAGCACCAAGAACTGGGTTCAGACTCACCGCGGCAGATTCGGCGGCCTCACCCTCAAGATGCACCCGTCCGAATACAAGATCGGCGACATCGTTCAGATTCTTGAGGAACAGGGCGAACTCATCGACTGCTTCGAGCCGCACGAATGCGCCCTTGCCAAATGCTGCAAGCTCCGCAGCCTTCTCAACGAGGCCACCCGCGACTTCTACTCGCGCCTCAACACGGCCACGCTTGAGACGCTCACGAACAGCGACGAAATCAGGGAAATCATCTCCGGCAAGGACCTGCTCCGTGCCCAGCCCGACGCCCCGACGCCGCCGAGCAGCGAGCTCATCCGCCTTATGGAGGCGCGCGTCGCCCGCGAACTCCGCAAGGCCAGACAGTAATGCTTCTGCAGCACTGATCGCCCCAAAAAAGCCCCGCCAGGCGCCTGCCTGCGGGGCTTTTCCGTTCCGTCGTTTTCGCTTTTTCCTGACGCCTACACCAGGAAGAACCTCGCCGAAACGCCGAAGACGGCCGCGAGCTTCGTTGCGAACTCGGGCGTAATGGGCCTCACGCCCTGCTCCATGTCGGAGACGCGGACCTGATTCGTGCCCAGCTGCTCGGCCAGAGACTTCTGCGAAAGTCCCCTTTCCTTCCTGAGCTTCTTGAGCATCGGACCCGGCGGCAGGTCGGGCGTCTCCTCGGGTGCGCCGATCGTAACGACGGACTCCCCGAGAAGCATCATCATGCTCTCGAGATGTCTTCTCACGGCATCCGCCTTGTTCGCAGGAACGCTCACCCTGAACACCATGTCGGTGCCGGCGCGTTCTTCCGTAATCGCCCTCATCAGCCAGCCCTCCTCATCTCAATCAACACATTCATCACATTTGGCAACTTACGGACCGCCCAGAACGGTCCGTCTTCGCGCTATTCTACAGACAATGCGGCAAGCGCCCCGCTCCGGGAGCGCACGCATGAAGGAAAGCACGAATGTCCAAGAAATCACTTCAAGACCTGCGCAGGGAGGTCTCCGGCTTCACCGACGAAATCCGTCGCGAACTCAAGGAGCACGTATCCGAGATCCGCGAGAACCTCGATCGACAGGTCACGCGCCTGCGCGCAGAGGTCGAGGACGTGAAGGAGGAGCTCGAGCGCCGCTTCGGCACCGACGACTCGCACGTCGTATTCCGCGCGCTCCCCAAGCCCCGTCGCCTCAACATGCCGCTCACGGAGGTCCTCGAGCGCCGCCAGACCCGCCGCACCTTCAGCGACGAGCCCCTGTCCGACCTCGACATGGCCACGATCCTCTGGGCGGCGGACGGCATCAACCGCTCGAGCGGACGCCGCACCACGCCCACCGCGCTCGACTGGCGCGAGACCGACATCTATCTTCTCAAGAGCAACGGCATCTGGCGTTGGGTGCCCGAAAAAAACGGCCTTCTCTTCTGCGAGCTTGCGGACCTCAGGAGCGAGACCTTCTTCGCCGCGCCGCACCTCAAGGTTGCGCCCGTGCACATCGTCTACGTCTCCAACCGCCCGCGCACCGAGACGCTGATTTCACGCCTCGGCGAGGGCGTCGTTGAAAAACTCAGGCACTCCGCCTGGACACCCGAAAAGCTCGAGGAAATGCGCACGCGCAGCATGATCATCGACGTGGGCGCCAAGATTCAGGCCGTCTATATGGCCGCAGCCGCCATGGACCTCTCCTGCGTCGCCCGCACGGGCTTCGACGCCCACCACGTCGAGCGCATCCTGCGCCTGCAGAAGGGCGAGTCCGTTGTCGCCATCCAGACGCTCGGCTACAGGCCGAACTCCATCCTCGACGCCATCAAGTAGCGCGCCGTCACTCTTCGGACGTGTCGATCACGCCCAGGAGCCTCGCCTCGCTTCTTGCAGCATCCACCACGAGCCCCCTCACCCACTGCAGGAAGGGGTCCGTGTGGCTGCAGTGGTGCCAGACGAGCCTCGGCTCGAAGGGGCCCGACTCCTCAGGCATCGGTAGAATCCTGAACTGAAACTGCGAGTCCATCATGAAGCGCCTGAGGGTGATGAGCGGCCCCTCGAACGTAAAGTCCGTCCTCGCCACCACATAGGGAACGGTCAGGAAGTAAGGCAGCACCACGCCCACCCTGCGTCCCTCGACACTCTTCGCGCCGCCGTCCTTCATCCCCGCGGTGACACAGACAGCGGGCCAACGGTTGAGCAACTCCCAGGTCATGACGCCCGCCTTCTCGTAGGCCTCGATCACGGGGTGTCCATCCCTGACGAGAATGCCCTTTTTCGAGCGGTAGATCCTGAGCGAGTGAAAGTCGGGCGGCAATTCCGTCGCAGGAAAGAATGCCATGTCGGCCTCGTTGGCGCGAAGCCTCTCGAGCACCCTCACGTCGAGCGGCTCGATCGCAAAGCGGCTGTTCGGAACGGCATTGTAGAAGCGCTCGACCGCTGCGCTCAGTAGTGTGGCGATGCCGTTGTCGGCTGAAATGAAGCGCACCACGCGGTTCATCTCGTGCAACTCAAGCGGCTCGGGATTGAGAAGTCGACGCGTCTGGTCCACGAGCTCGGCAAGGCGGTCCCTGAGCTCGCGCATGCGGCTCGTCGGCAGCATCGACAAACCCGAGCGCACGAAGAGCTCGTCGCCGAAGACCTCCCTCACATGCGAAAGCCTGCGCGAGGCCGCGCCCATGCTGAGCCTCATGTCGCCCGCCGTCTGCGTGAGGCTCTGCGTTTCATAGAGCGCCAACAGAAACTGCATGTCCTCGAATGAGAGGTCGATGTTGTTCTTTTCGCCTTTGATCATGGTCTTTGTCGTCCTTAGCCCAAAGCGGCCGGCACGGGGCACCGCAACCGCTCGGAAGTGCCTAGAAGTATCGCATTTTTGCCGGTGGGGACGCCGCCGAGCCCCGCGCATATGCGAAAACCCTACGGACCGGTCGGTAAATTCAATCCTACAATTGAAGAATGGCTGGCGCGCAGGCGCCCGCCACCATCCGACCAACAGACCAGACGGCCGAGCGCCGCACCGACCAAAAGGAGAATCAAGTTATGTGGGATCGTCTTCTCAGGAATGCCCGTGTCGTGGACCCCGTCAACGGCCGCGACGGCGTCATGGACGTGGCCGTCAAGGACGGCCGCATTGCAGCCGTCGGACCGAACCTCCAGGGCGAAGCTTCCGAAGTCGAGGACCTCACGGGCCTCGTCGTCATGCCCGGCCTCATCGATCCCCATCTGCATCTCGGCAGCATGTTCGGCTCTGCTTACGGCACGCGCATGGCGGCTGCCTCGACATGGCGGGTCCCGTCGACGAAATCCTCGAGACGTCCAAGACCTGCGGCGCAGGCATCAACGTCGCGATGCTCGAAGGCTTCTCGCCCATGAAGCACTGCGGCACGATGACGCCCACGCGCGAGCAGCTCGAGAAGTTTGTCCGTGAAAGCCTCGAAAAGGGCGCCGTCGGCGTCAAGATCATGGGCGGCCACTGGCCGCTGCCGCTTGAAACGAGCCGCGAACTCGTCAAGACCGCCAACGACATGAACGCCTACGTCGCCTGGCACGCCGGTTCTCACACTGCGGGCTCCAACATCCTCGGCATGCGCGAGGTCATCGAGGCCGCCAAGGGCCAGCGCCTGCACCTCGCCCACATCAACGCTTACTGCCGCGGCCGCGTCAATCCCGTCGACGAAGAGTCGAAGGAAGCCATCGAGATGCTGCGCGCCAACCCGAACCTCTGGTGCGAAGCCTACGTGAGCCCCAACAACGGCACCGTGCTTGACTGCGACGAGGACGGCCAGATCATCGACCACGTCACCCGCACCTGCCTCGAGACGTTCGGCCTCACGCCCGACGCCGCCGGCATGCGCGAAGCCTTCCTCACACACCGCTGCTTCGCGATCGCCGACACGGGCTTCATGTCCGAACTCGTCGAGGGCGAGGCCGCGCTCGAACTCTGGGAAAAGCAGGGCATGAAGGGCGCAGGCAGCTTCCCCGTCAACCCCGCACTCTCCCGCTTCATGGTCGCCACGGCCAAGCGCGAGGACGGTAGCTTCGTGGTCGACGCCATCTCCACCGACGGCGGCTGCATTCCGCGCAACGTCGCCATCTCGGTCGGCCTCTCGCTCGTCAAGTTCGGCGCCCTGACGCTCCCCGAGTTCGTCGTCAAGACCTCCGTCAACCCAGCACGCCACCTGCGCCTGCATGACCGCGGCCACCTCTCCGAAGGCGCCGCCGCCGACATCACCGTCTTCGACTACGACCGCCAGCAGGCCGTCGAGACGATCGTCGCCGGCAAGTCCGTCATGAAGAACGGCGAGATCACGGGCACCGGCATCACCCTCGTCACGACGAAGGCGGGCATCCCGGCTGCCGAACGCAACGGCTTCAAGTGGATCGAAACCGAGTTCGAAAGCCCCGAACCCGAACGCTACATCCCCTAAGCCGCATTCGACTCCATGAGCCGAAGACCGCCGCAGGCCCGCCCTGCGGCGTTTTTTTTGGCTTTTACTCCCATTCACGCCCGCAGCATTCCTTCCTTTGGCGCGAATCACCTCTCCCGCAGGCACCTCCGTGAGCCGGCGTACGCCCCGCATCACGTGCGGTTAGAATGACCTTCTGAACCTTTCATTTTCCGGAGGGCACCATGCGCGCCGCCGTTCTTTCCGCTCTGCTCGTTCCAGTCTTCCTCACGGGCTGTTCTACCTACGTCACGGTCGTCTCCGAACCCGAGGGCGCCGTCATCACCGACGCATCGGGAAGCATCGTCTACGGCCGCGCGCCCCTCGACGTCGAGTACGACACCAACGAGCTCAGGCACGGTGCCCATCCCGGACAGTGTGCGCAGATTCCCGGCTTTACGGCAAGGTGGCCGAGCGGCGCCTCCGCCTCGACCGACGCAGCGCTGCCGTTGTGCGACCTGCGACACGGCATGACCGTGAGAATCAACCGTCCCAAGTCCGCACCAGGCCTCGAGCAGGACCTCCAGTGGGCGCTCGAGCGCGCCCAGAAGCGTGCGCGCGACGCAGAAATCGAACGAGACCGCATGATGCTCTACATGGACCACGGCTGGTTCTGGGGACCGGGCTGGGGCCCTTGGCCGCGCACGGCGCCCCCGCCGCCGAGGCCCGTGAGATAATTTCACTTTTGCGCAACACGATCGGGACACATCATGCTCAAAGGCAAAAAGGCGGTCATCTTCGACCTCTTCCGATCCCCCTCATTGACTCTCTCGGCATCTGGAGCGCAGTCGACGAGCTTCTCGCCACGAGCCTCGGCCGTCCCGATCTCGCCGCCGACCCCGTGACGCTCGCCCGCCTTCGTGAGGATGCGCTCGTGCGGCATGCCCTCGAACCCAATCCTTATGTCGGCTTCTGCGCGGATCTGGCCGCCTTCTGCGGGAGCCCGCTTCCCGGCGAGGAGGTCCATCGCGAGCGCTACCACATCTCGCGCGCTCTTCTCAAGTCCGACGTGCGCCTCAAGCCGGGCGCGGCCGCCTTCGTGAAGACGCTCTCGGAGCGCGGCTTCAAACTCGCCGTCGCCACCACGACCAAGCGCGCCAACATCGACATCTACGAGACGGTCAACCCGCACATCGCGCCCGAGCTTGCATTCAGCAGCGTCTTCGACGCCATTCTCACGCGCGAGAACGTGAGCCGCATCAAGCCAGACCCCGAGGTCTACCACCTCGCGCTCGAGACCCTCGGCGTGCGCGCCGATGAGGCGCTCGTCTTCGAGGACTCGCTTCCCGGCCTGCGTGCCGCGCACGCCGCAGGCATTCAGACCGTCGTCGTCAGGGATCCGTGGTCCGAAGCCGACAGGGCACGACTCCTCGAGGAGGCGGACGCCCATGTTGATAGCCTTTGCGACGCACCCGAAATCTGCGGTTTTACCCGCTCCTAGCCACCCTTCGGGCGAACATCCTGCGCTAGAATGGATTCAGGCCAATGGCCTTCAAACAAACAGGAGGTATCCTTCATGCGCATTCTTCTTCCCGTCGACGGCAGCGAACACTGCCGCAACGCACTCCGCTTCATTGCCTCCCGCCAGGCGCTCTCGCCTGAAAAGGAGGCGACCGTTGAGCTTCTCAATGTTCAGCACTCCATCCCCGAAGCCGTGATCAACGCGCTCGGCCTCGATTCCGTCCGCAAGGCCAGCCAGGACGAAGGCATGAAGGTCATCGACGCCATGCGCGAAGACGCCGGCGACCTTGACGTCCGCGCCAAGGTCGAGGGCGGCGAGTTCGCGCCCGTCATCGTCCGCGAGGCCGACCACATGGACGCCGACCTCATCGTCATGGGCTGCCGCGGCCTCTCCGCCATGGAAGGCTTCTTCGTGGGCAGCGTCTCCGCCAAGGTGATCAGCCTCACGAAGCGTCCGCTTCTGCTCGTTCGCGACAAGATCCCCGCAGGCGCCATGCGCGTCGGCATCTGCGTCGACCACTCCGACTACGCCCACGCCGCCGCCGAATTCGTCGTCAACCAGCGCGAGTTCTTCGGCAAGGACGCCGTCTTTGAAGTGATCAACGTCTCCGAAACCGAAGAGACCTTCCATCAGGCCGTCGAACCCGTCATGACCGTCTTCGAGGACGCCGGCGTTCCCGCCGAACGCGTGCACCTCAAGGGCAAGGTGGGTGATGCGATCTGCAACTACGCGGGCGAAGGCAAGCTCGACATGCTCGTCATCGGCTCCCACGGCTACGGCAACTTCCGGGCCGCCTTCATGGGCTCCACCGCCATGCGCATCACCGCCGGCTGCGAAGTGCCCCTGCTCGTCCTCAAGGCCTGAAAGATCTCTGCGCGCCTGAATCACGACGCGCGCAGCATCTCAAAGCCAATGTGCCGGCTCCCTCGGGAGAGCCGGCACTTTTTTGTCTCATCCGCACGAAAAGGCCCGCCGCCCTGTCCCGCCTGTACTCGGCGTTGAGGATGCCCGCATCGTATTCGGCATGTCCGGTGAAGAAGATCTGCCTGCCGCCTTCGGTCGAGAGGGCGAAGATCCCCGCCTCGTCGGATTCAGCGAGCACCTTGAGCTCGGGATGTGCGCGCACGGCCTCTTCGTCGATCGTCGTGTGCCTCGAGTGCGGAATCCTGAAGACGTCGTCGCAGCCCCTGAAGAGCATGGAGCTTCGCCTCACGACGCGGTGCTCGAAGACACCCGAGAGCTTGCGCTCGAGAAGCGTCTTCCCTATCCCGATGAGCTGGCAGGGCTCGCCGTTCTTCGGGCGCCAACCGCCCTGCACGCAGACGGTGCCCAGTTCGTGGCGTGTCACACAAACTCCTCTGTGTCAGGCGTTTTGAAGAAAACATCCTGTCAGACTATCAGAGCGAAAGGGGTGGTTTCGAAAAACCGCCCCTGTCTTGGGGGTATAACCCGCGCCTCTAGTGCATGATCCCGAGACGCGGCCCTGACGATGCCGTCTTTGTGCGACGGACTTACATCTTGCGGCCCCAGAAGAAGTAGACGCCCCAGCCTTCGTCCATCGTGCGGCCGGCCATCAGGTAGAGGGGGCCGATGATGCTGTCGACGCCCACGTAGCCGCCCACGGCGCGGTGCCAGTCGCGGTTGCCCGACTCGCCTTCCTCGTCGCGGTTGTAGGCGCGGCCCGCTTCGGCCGATGCGCCGAGCCAGACCGTGCGCTCGCCTGCGCCCAACCAGTCGGAGATGTTGCGCGAGATGCGCACGGAGCCGAGCTGGATGTCGGAGCCCGTCCAGCGACCGTAGGGACTGCCGGTGAGCTCGAAAGCGCCGCCCAGCGAGAAGACGCTCGGCACGGCGGAGCGGCCCAGCTTGCCCGAGAAGAGCGTCGTCCAGCGGCCGTAGGTGATCGGCACGTAGACGTTGGCCTCATAGATGTTCTTGTAGCCGGGACCGTCCGTGTCGAAGATGCGCTGGCCCTGCAGGGCGAAGCGGTAGCCCTTGGTCGGAAAGTTGACGCTGTCGAGCGTGTCGAGCAGAAGCTCGGCGCTCACGAACGGAGACTCGACCTCGGGCGTGCTGAGGTCGGTCACGCCGATCGTGCGGGTCGAGGCCTGGGAGAAGTAGCCCGCTGCCACGCGCGCATAGCCCAGGCGCTCGATCGAGTAGCCGAGCCCGATCTGGGCCGTGCTGGTCTCGTTCTTGTAGCGCGCGATGGCCTCACCGTTTTCGTAGACGTTGAAGGGCGAGACCGAGTACTCGAAGCTCGGATTGACGAACCAGTCGGAGCCCGGGCCGAGGGGCTGGTAGAACTCGACGCCGGCCCTGCGGTTCTTGCCCGCCTGGATCTCGGAGCGCAGCTCGGCGCCCCAGGGATTGAGCCAGCCCCAGGTGTGCGCAAGGAGCACCGTGAACGTGTGTTCGTCGCGGAAGTCGGTCTCAAGCGAGCCGCCAATGCGGATGCTCGAGTAGCCGGGCTTCTTCTCCTTGGGCTCGAAGACGAGCACTTCGGTGCCCTCGGGGCCCGGTTCGAAGCGGTAGCGCACCGAGCTGTAGGCGCCGTCGGCCCAGACGCGGCGGCTCGCCGCGTCGATTTCGGCATTGGAGACCGGACGCGAGGTGTCGATGTCGAGCTCGTTGAGGATGGCCTCGGGATTGGCGACCTTGAGGCCCTCGACCTTCACGGTGGAGATCTCGTGGATGTCGCGGCGCGTGTGCGGCATGACGGCGCCCTTGCGGGTCTCGTCCCAGGCGATCCACTGGGCGCGGTCGGGCGAAGCGAGGCGCTCGAGGCGATCGCGGACCTTCTGCGCGGCATCGTAGCCGCGGGTGATGATCTTGTCGCTCTTCTTGAGGTCGGCGCTCGAGAAGTCGTCAAGGTCGGGCGTGATCAGGATGTCCTCGGGGCCGAGGTCGGCAAGCGACTGCCTGACGTTCTGCTCGGTGAGGAGGTTCACCATCTGCGCCATCACGGTGACGACGTTGCCGAGCTCCTCGCGCTTGAGAAGCGGCGTGCCCACGTTCACCGCAATGATGACGTCGGCGCCCATTTCGCGGGCGAGTGACACGGGCAGGTTGTCGAGAAGGCCGCCGTCGACGAGCATGCGGTCGTGGATCACGACGGGCGCGAAGACGCCGGGCAGCGACATTGAGGCGCGCATCGCCATGCCGAGGCTCACGTCCTTCTGCAGCACCACGCGTTCGCCCGAGACCAGGTCGGTCGCGATGGCGCCGAACGGAATGGCCAGCTCGGTGAGGTCATTCACGTAGTTGGCGGGCCCCGTCTTGTCATTGAGGAAGAGGTCGAGCTCCTCGGACGGGATGACGCTGTCGGGGAGCTTCACGCGGCCGTCCTTGCCGAACTCGATGCCCGAGACGGCCAGATTCTTGTAGTCGTCCACCTTGAGGCGCCAGGGCAGCTCCTCGCGGTCGGCGCGGGGCGCCATCATGCGATCCCAGTCGACGCCGAGCACGATGTCGCGGATTTCGGCGGCCGAATAGCCCGCCGCATAGGCGCCGCCAACCATGGAGCCCATGGACGTGCCCGTCACAACGTCGATCTTGATGCCGAGCTCCTCGATCACGTCCAGCACGCCCGTATGGGCGAAGCCTCGGGCGCCGCCGCCCGAGAGCACGAGGCCCACGCAGGGACGGTGCTCGGCGCGGCATCGCGCGCGGACCTCGTCCGCCGTCTTGGCAAGGGGCTGCGTGCAGGTTGCGGCAAGGCCGAAGGCCGCAAGCAATATCGCAATCTTCTTCAATTGCATGGGCTTGTCGTCGATGTCGGGGAAAAAATTGGGACGAGTCCGGAATGCAGACCTGCGGCACAAAGAAAGACGGCCGCAGGCTCCTTGGGTCGGAGTGCGGCCGTCCGTTCTCCGAGAATGCATCGGGCCGCTCCACACGCTTGATGATAGCGCGTGAAGCGGCTCGCTGACGCTTTCGGACGACGTCGAAATGAGAAAAATGCAGGCTTTTCGCCCGTCAGGCCTTCGGGCAGCGGTTGAGGAGTCCTTCCTCGATCATGGCGGGATTCGGGCGAGGGGCCTCGATCATGCGCATCGTGTTGGCATCCGTGTGCTCGAATTCGCCCTTGACGCCGGGAATCTCGAGCTTCGTGACCTGCTCGTAGCTGAAGCGTCCGTCCTCATGGAACTTGAAGACAACGTCCCAGGACTTCGTGAGGAAGGCCTCCTCGAGGAAGGGATTCGAGCAGATGCCGTTGACCATCTGACCGCGCTCGGCATGCAGACGGATCTCGCGGTCGCCGGGCATGGCCGTGCCCTCGGCCATCGCGATCTGGCCGCGCGGAATGGCGAGCGTCATGTAGATCTTGTGCGTCTCGGGCTCGTAGAGCAGATAGCCCACCTGGTCATGGAAGGCGGCGAGCTCGCCCGGCTTGGTGATGTGCACGTGGTAGCGCAGGCCGTAGAGGACCTGCGGGCCGTTGTTCTGCGGATCCATCACCTCGAAGTCCCACGTCTCGACGTAGGGCTCCGTTTCGGGGCCGCCCGCCTGCGGATGGGTGTCGACGCCGTCGTCGCCGAACCACTTGCCGGCCAGAGGAGCAATGGGCCCGAGCATCGAAAGCGTATCGGGATTGGCGGGCGCTTCCGTATAGATGTCCTTGTACTTCATTTCAGCCTCCTTTGAAGGGACCGCATGCAGCGCACCATGCGCTCCGGCGGTCCGAACAAGCTCGGTTCATGGTAACACCGCGCAGGGCCCCGTGCTCCCGCCGTTACGAAACGTACGAAAAAACATTCCCTGCATTTCGCCAGAGGCTCCGCTCCTTCCGTCGGGCGCAGTACTTGGTGTTACCATTACAGATTCCGTTTTCAAACGAGATTCCTGAACATGCTCCGTCCTAGTCCCACAGCCGCGGTCTTACTCGGCCTTATGGCCGCCCTCGCCGCAGGCGCCTCGTCTGCCGCACCGTCGACCACCGCCCCCATGGGCTTCGGCGACGCCCGAGTCCTGCTGCACGAGCGCGCCGACATCATGGCCGCCGACCGCGCCGAAATCGCCCGCGCCGAGTCCGAGGCCGAGGCCGCCAAGTCGCTCTCGGGCCCGAAGGTCGAGATGGACGTCAAGCAGGTCTGGGGCACCAAGACCGTCGACCTGGGCATCGACACGGGGCTTGGACAGCTCTCCGGCCTCGGCGGCCAGATCGGCGGCGTGCCCGAACAGATCATCTCGGATCTGGCGCAGAAGTACAACCACATCGACATCCACTTCAAGGAAGACATCGGCGGGCCGCGTGCGGCCGTGACGGCCACGCTTCCCATCTACACGGGCGGTCTCATCACCGCGCAGCAGAACGCGCTCAACCACAAGGTGAGCGAGACGCGCGCCGACCGCGACATGCGCGAGAACACGCTTGACGCCGAGCTTGCGGCCCGCTATTGGGGCGTGCAGCTCGCGCGCAGCGTCGCAGCCCTGCACAGGAGCGTGTTCGAGGATCAGAACGAGGAGCTTCGCCGCGCGAAGCGCTTCGAGCAGAAGGGCCTCATCGCCAAAGTCGAGCGCCTCGCCGTCGAGGTTGCCCGCGACAACGCGAGGCGCACGCTCGTCTCGGCTGAGTCCGACGTCGATGTGGCCGAAGCGGAGCTTATGCGCCAATTGCGCGCAACCTCACTCCCCGAACTCTCCTCGCCGCTCTTCGTCCTCACGGGAGATCTGGGCACGCTTGAGCAGTGGCAGAACCGCGCCGACGCGCAGTCGCCCGCCATCAGGAAGATGAATGCGCTGCGCGCTCAGGCGAACGAAGGCATCTCCGCCGCCGAGGCGAGCTTCAAGCCCAAGGTCTACGCCTTCGGCACCAAGAACCTCATCAAGCACTATCTGACACTGCCCGAGCCCGACTGGATGGCCGGCGTGGGCGTCACGTTCACGCTCTGGGACAACCACGACCGCTTCGACAAGCTCAACGCCGCCCGAAGCGTGGTTACGAAGGCCGAAGCTGCGCGCAGCGAGGCGAAGAACCAGGTGGCCACAGCCGTCGAGGTCGCCTTCCTGCGCGTGATGCAGGCCCGCGAGGAGTTCGAGCTCACGTGCTCGACCGTCGAACTTGCGCGCGAAAACCTCAGACTGCGCGAGGCGAGCTTCGCGGAAGGACTCTCCAACGCCGTCGACGTCGACACGGCCCGCACGAAGCTCACGGGCGCCGAAGTCGCCCGACGCGCGGCCGCCTACAAGTTCGTCGTGAGCTGGGCCATGCTCCATGCGTCCGCAGGCGCCATGCCCGACTTCGTCAACTCCCTTACTCGCAGCGACCTCGTGGTCGTGAAGTGACTCAGAACAACGCTTTTCCACCGGCTGGAACAAAATGATCGAACAGACTCAAGCTCAGCAGACTCAGGCGCAGGCACCCAAGCGCCCCGCCTCCTCCGTCCCGCTTCTCGTGGGAGGCGCCTTCTTCGCAGGCATCGCGGCTTTTCTCGGATGGGGTGTCTGGGAGGCCACTCATCCCGCGCCCGTGCCCCTGCAGGGCATGGTCGACGCCCGCACGATCTCCGTCTCCGCCAAGGTGCCGGGACGCCTTGCCGAACTCAAGGTCCGCGAGGGCGACGTGCTCAAGGCGGGCGACACCGTCGCCGTGATCGCCATTCCTGAAATCGAGGCCAAGCTCGTACAGGTGAAGGCACAGGAACGCGCCGCCCAGGCGAGGGAGGACCTCGCCAACACGGGTGCCCGCGTTCAGGAAAAGGATGCGGCCCGCGCAGACTGGGAGCGCGCCAAGGCAGCTCTCACCCTTGCGTCCAAGACCTACGAACGCGTCGACGCCCTCTACAGGGAGGGCCTCATCCCCGCCCAGCGCCATGACGAGGCGACCGCCCAGCTTGCAGCCGCACGCAAGGTGACCGAGGCCGCTGCCGCCAAACTCTCCGCCGTGGACGAAGGTGCCCGCGTCGAGGACAAAACCGCCGCGAAGGCCCTCGTCGACCAGGCAAGAGGCGGCGTCTCCGAAGTCTCGAGCCTCGCCTCCGAAAGCATCGTGAAGGCGCCCGCCGCGGGCGAAGTCACCCGCATCGTGATGGAGGAAGGCGAAGTGGCACCCGCGGGCTTCCCGCTCGTGCTCGTCACCGACCTCAGCGACAAGTGGGTCGTCTTCAACATCCGCGAGGACGAGCTTCCGGGCGTCGAGGTGGGCACGATTCTCAAGGGCTTCATCCCCGCCGTCAACCGCACGGTCGACCTCAAGGTCAACTGGATCAATCCTCGCGGCGAGTACGCAGTCTGGCGCGCGACGCGTCAGTCGACGGGCTACGACCTGCGCACGTTCGAGGTGCGCGCTCGTCCCGTCGAAGAGCTTCCCGCCCTGCGTCCTGGCATGACCGTCATCGTCGAGCGCTGAGCGGCACGCCATGAAGCACTGGTTTGAGGGCCTCGTCAACACAGCCCGCATCGAATGTCGCTACACCCGCAGGCACCCGCAGCAGTGGGTGATCTGCGCACTCCTGCCCGTCATGTGGCTGCTCTTCGTGGCAAACACCTTCGGCACCGGCCTCATGACGAAGCTCCCTGTGGGTCTCGTCAACGAGGACGGCGGCCCGCTCGCGCGTGAGCTCGTCATGGTCCTCGATGCCGTACCGAGCCTCGGCCTCAGGGGCTTTGAAACCGCGACCGAAGCCGAAGCCGCGCTCTCGCGCGCCGAAACCTACGGCACGATCGTCATTCCAAGGGACTTCACGAAGGACAGCCTGAACGGACGCGGCAGCACGCTCGAGCTCATCATCAACAAAAGCTACTACGCCGTCGGCACCATTCTGGAAGTGGACGTGAAGACGGCGCTCGCCGCCGTCATGAAGAGCGCGGGCACGATCAGGATGACCGCCGCGCGCGGCGGCTCGCTCAAGGCCGAGTCGAACAACCTGCGCATCGCCTCGCCCGAGGTCTACTTCCTCGGCAACACAGGCTTCAACTTCAGCGCCTACCTGCTGCCGACGCTCATTCCCGGCCTCATCGCGCTTGCCGCAGGACTCACCTTCTCGGGCGTGCTCGTGCGCGAGTGGCGCGACGGAGGTGCGACGCGCCTTCTTGCGGCCGCAAACGACTTCGCGTCCGCCGCAATCCTAGGCAAA
>ERZ835051.1972-NODE-1972-length-19561-cov-3.792218_pt1 | contig 19561 bp, 9 predicted proteins | sample MGYA00519575_ERZ835051 | MGnify/ENA primary metagenome ERZ835051 (study PRJEB31850, sample SAMEA3708769) | human gut metagenome | biome: human gut; feature: human-associated habitat; material: faeces | place: China | collected 2014 ... | reverse complement strand
ATTTGAACGCGCATTTCATGGGTGAATGTACTGAAGTTGGTATGTATCTGGCTATGAGTCGCCAAGCTGACCGTGAAGGTTATCCTGAAGTAGCAGAAGCATTCAAACGCTATGCTTGGGAAGAAGCTGAACACGCTGCTAAGTTTGCCGAACTGCTGGGTGATGTTGTTTGGGACACAAAAACAAACTTGGAGAAACGTAAAGACGCTGAATGCGGTGCTTGCGAAGATAAGAAACGTATTGCCACTCGTGCAAAACAATTAAACTTGGATGCTATCCACGACACAGTTCACGAAATGTGTAAGGACGAAGCTCGCCACGGTAAAGGATTTGAAGGTTTATACAACCGTTATTTCAAATAATTCGCAAATTCGTTAACAAAGGAAGGGCATTCTTTTAGGAGAGTGCCCTTTTTATTGGAAAAAAATGCTTTTGAGGGGACAACGAATTTAAATTTTCCCTACATTTGTACTCGCAAACGACGACCTAAGGAAAGCTGCCAGAGTGGTCGAATGGGCCGCACTCGAAATGCGGTGTACGGGTAACTGTACCGGGGGTTCGAATCCCTCGCTTTCCGCAGAAAAGAGGATGTGTCCACCAAATATCATGACACACCCTCTTTTTCTATGTCGTCACTGATTTAGTGCCGATATGGAACTGACAACTTCACACATACAGTTTATCAAAGAACATGCAACAGACGATTTAACCCGCCTGTTGCTTTCTGCTGCCAAGTATCCCGGAATGGATATTCCCTTTTTAGTCGATCAGATTGCTGTCCGAAGGCAGATCCGGGAGAAGTTGCCGTCGTGGTTTGAGAACGGACAATTGGTTTTTCCGGCTAAGATTGCGGCGGAACAGTGTTCATCTGAACAGACAGCAGCTTATAAACAGGAACTGATTGGTGAAAGTTGGACTATTTGCGACCTGACGGGAGGACTGGGAATCGATAGCTATTTTCTTTCCCGCAAGGCGAAACATTTGACTTATATAGAACGTTTTCCTGTTTATTGTGAAGCCGCGAAACATAATTTTTCTGTCTTGGAGGCCAACAATATAACGATCATAAATGCTGATGCCGCCCAAGTTGTTGATACCCTTCCGGAGGTCGATGCTTTCTATATCGATCCTGCACGCCGAGGAGAATCTAACAAGCGGGTTTTTGCTTTGCAGGATTGTGAACCTAACCTGCCCGGACTGTTGCCGGCGCTTCTGAAACGTTCCCCGCATGTCATTGCAAAGCTTTCGCCGATGGCAGATATACAAATGACTTTGGAGCTGTTGCCGGGGACGACATCCGTGCATGTCCTTTCGGTTAGGAACGAATGCAAGGAACTGCTTTTTGTGGTGGAACGAGAGGCGGATGGCAGAGAACCGTCAGTCCGGTGCATCAATTTCGGACTGGATGGAATGCAATCTTTCTCTTTTACATTAGAAGAGGAACGTAGCGCCGTATTGGTTCCTGCCGGTCAGGTAGGTACATATTTGTATGAACCGAATGCCTCGGTTTTAAAAGCCGGCGCATTTAAGCAGATTGCCGTCCGGACGGGAGTGAAGAAGTTGCAGGTGAACAGCCATCTATATACAGCGGACCATTTAGTTTCCGACTTTCCCGGTCGCAGATTCCGAGTGGATGAAGTGCTGTCTTTTACCGGAAAACTCTGTAAAGGACTATCAAAGACAATCCCCCAAGCAAATATAACCGTGCGTAATTTTCCTCTCTCCGTAGAAGAACTGCGTAAGCGGACGAAGATCACCGACGGAGGCCATGTCTATCTCTTTGCAACTACCTTGGTGGATGGAGAAAAGGTGCTGGTCAAGTGTTCCAAAGCCTGATCGATCAGGTGAATAACATCAGCACCAATTGTGCTGAAATCACGCGGATAAACATTGAAAGCGGATAGACGGTGGCATAAGAAACGGAGGGTTCGTCGCCATCGACAGTCGTGTTGGCATAGCTCAGTGCCATCGGGTTTGCCATGCTCCCGCAGAGCATACCCACGTTGTGCGCATAATCGAGTTTGAAAAATTGCGAAGATATGAAACCGACGATCAGCACCGGCACGATCGTCAGCAGAAATCCAAGCCCGATCCAAAGCAATCCTTCTGTCCGGAAAACTGTTTCGAAGAAATGTGCACCCGAATCGATTCCCAATCCCGCCAGATAAATAATGATCCCCAATTGACGGAGCATCAGGTTGGCACTCATCGTTGTGTAGGTTGTCAGGTGGAAACGCGGACCGAATGCACCCATCAGGATTCCGACGATGATCGGGCCTCCGGCGATCCCTAATTTGACTGGCGTACTCATCCCTGGTAACGTGATCGGCAATGCTCCTAACAGCATCCCCAGCGATATACCAATGAAGACAGCCAAGAGGTTCGGATTGTTTAACCGCTTGATCTCATCCCCTAAAATCTTTCCGACTGTGTTTACCGAATTCGCTTCTCCCACGATAGTCAACCGGTCACCGATTTGCAGGCGCAGGTCGGGAGAGGCCAGCAGGTCTATACCGGCACGGTTCACACGCGTAATATTGATACCGTAGAGGTTGCGAAGGCGGAGAGAGCCTAATTTCACACCGTTCACCCGGTTGCGTGTCACCGCGATGCGGCGCGAGATCAGTTGGCTGTCAATGGCATTCCAGTCGATATCCGCCTTGTTCCAATCTACATTCTCCTGCTCGCCGAAAAGGACTTTAATATTTTCGACATCCGATTTAACGGAGATGATCAAAAGGTGGTCATGCTCGTGAAGTAAGGTGTCCGAAGTCGGAATGCTTACTTTACCGTTTCTCCATACACGTGAAATAACGAAATGCTTGTCCGTCAGCTTCATTACGTCCTTGATGCTCTTTTCGTAGATAGCCGGATTGCTTACATGAAATTCGGCGACATAGGTAGTCGTGTCGCGTTGTTCCTTTAAGTCTTTCTGTTTCTTGTCGGCAAACAAGGCTCTCAGGATAATAATCGCCAAGATCACGCCCACTACGCCGAGCGGATAAGCGACGGCACACGCCAAAGCCATGTCCGTCACCCCTTTGGTATTGGCCGGATCTATCTGCAACAAAGCCTGTTGGGCGGCTCCCAAAGCAGGCGTGTTGGTAACGGCCCCGCAAAGCAAACCGACCATATTGGAAAGGGAAACTCCTGTTACCCAGTGCAGACTGACTGTCATAATGAGTCCGAGCAGGATAACGCCTAACCCCATCATGTTCATAGCTACCCCTCCCTTCTTCAGCGAAGAGAAGAAACCGGGACCAACCTGCAACCCTAATGCATAGACGAAAAGGATCAAGCCGAAACTTTGAGCAAAATACAGCATATCCTTATTCACGACGATCCCTAAATGCCCGGCAAAGATACCGGCAAAGAATACGAATGTGATACCCAGTGAGATCCCGAATATCTTGATCCGTCCTAAATACAATCCAAGTGCAGAGACCAGTGAAATAATGATGACTGCCTGCACCATCGTAGGCTCTAAAAAGGCCTCTTGTAACCAATTCATAAAGTTCCCCTGTTTATTGACGGCACAAAGATAGGACAATAATTTGATTCGTCATCTATTTCTCTCGTTCCCGCGCTTGACACAGGCTCCCCTTATTGTCTTTGTTCGTTTGTTTCATTACCTTTATCCCCAAAATAAGATCAGATTCATATTTATTAAATCTGGAAAAACATGTCATTGAAAATAATCCATACTGCCGACTGGCATCTTGGGCAAACCTTTTTCGGGTATGACCGTGATGAGGAACATGAGGCATTTCTTTCGTGGTTGATCGATATATTGACGCTACGGCAGACTGATGTCTTGCTGATAGCAGGCGATGTTTTCGATGTTGCCAATCCGTCGGCAGCCGCCCAACGCCGTTTTTTCCGTTTTTTGCGGGAAGCGAACCGGCATAACCCACAATTGCAGATCGTGATTATCGCAGGTAATCATGATTCGGCAGCCCGTCTGGAGGCGCCGATACCCCTGTTGGAAGAACTGAATACGTCAATTGTAGGGGTTGTCCCGCGAACCGACCTGTGCAAGATCGATTTCGATTCGCTTCTGATTCCTTTATATAATAAGGAAGGAAAACGGGAAGCGATCTGTCTGGCTGTTCCCTATCTTCGTCAGGGAGATTATCCCGCTTCGAAAGAAGGGAAAGATACCTATGTGGAGGGCGTTACCCGAATGTATCGCCAGCTCTATGACTATGCCGACAGCCAAAGGCAACCGGGCGAGGCCCTGTTTGCGATGGGACACTTGCATGCGACTGGTGCTGAACTGTCGGAAGATGACCGGAGCGAACGGACCATCATGGGAGGACTTGAATCTATATCGGTAGAAGCCTTTAATGAGGACTTGGCCTATACGGCCCTCGGTCACATCCACAAGGCGCAACGGGTAGGGGGACGCGAGTCTGTACGCTATGCCGGCAGCCCGCTTCCGATGTCTTTCTCCGAACAGCATTATCACCATCAGGTTGTTGCCTTTACCCTCGAAAACGGATGCCTGTCGGATCTCGAAGCAGTGCCCATCCCACTCCGAACCGCCCTGCATCGGATTCCGGCGGAACCGGCGTCGCCTGCCGAAGTCCTTTTGTCGCTTTCCAACCTACCGTTGGCGGAAGAGGGAGCCGATCGCAGCCTATGGCCTTATCTGGAGGTGCAGGTACTGCTGACGGAGCCAGATCCGGGGTTTCGGCATCGGGTGGAGGAGGCACTGGCGGATAAGGCTGTACGCCTGACTTCCATCATCCCTTCTTATCCGAAAAAGGAGGGAGAGGAAGATTCTCGTCCTTTCTCTTATACGGATTTACAAAAGATCGCTCCGCTGGATATGCTTCGCCATACCTTTACGAACCGTTTCGGGGGAGATTTGCCGGAAGAGTTGGAAAAGATGTTTAACGATGTAATGCGGGAGGTTTCCCTATGAAGATATTAGCGATACGAGGTCGTAACCTGGCCTCGTTGGAAGGTGATTTTGAAATAGATTTTACGGTGGAGCCATTACTTTCAGCCGGGATATTTGCTATTTCCGGGCCTACGGGAGCAGGTAAGTCCACCCTTTTGGATACGATGTGCTTAGCTCTGTTCGCCCGTACGCCTCGTACCGACCAGGCGAAAGAAAATAATGTCAAGCTTCAGGATGTCAGTAATGAACAATTGTCGCAGAGCGATCCTCGTTTCTTGCTGCGGCGGGGAACATCCTCCGGTTTTGCAGAAGTGGATTTCATGGCCTTGAACGGACACCGCTACCGGACACGCTGGTCGGTGGCGCGGGCACGCGACAAGGAAAACGGACGGTTGCAGAATCCGCGTTTGGCTCTGTATAACCTCGACAAGGAGGAGGAAGAGCAAGGGACGCGTTCCGATCTGCAAGCCCGTATTATCGATTTGATTGGCTTGACTTTCGAACAGTTTACGCGTTCCGTATTGCTGGCGCAGAACGATTTTTCCACTTTCCTGAAAGCCGAACAGGGAGAAAAAGCTTCCTTGTTGGAGAAGTTGACCGGAACCGAACTCTATTCCGCCATTTCTCGCCAGATATTTGAAAGGAATGCGCGGGCGAAAGAAGCCTTCGACTTGATCCAAACGCGAATACAGGGTATCGAGCTATTGACGGATGAGGAAGAAAACGACTTGCGTACTCGCCTTGCCGGAACGGAAAAGGAGTTGCAGCGAGTCGAGAAAGCGAAAGCGGAGCAACAGGCCCTTCAAGAGGCCGTCCGTTCTATCGAACAGCAGATAACCATCCGCCAAAGACAACAAAAAGAGGCGGCCGATAAGTTGGTGCACGCAACGGAATTGTTGACGGTCGCTCGCCATGAATACGAAAAGGGAGTGGAGGAACAGCAACAGTCTGAGGCTCGTTTCAAATCCATTCAACAGGAGATATTGCAGGCGCGTAAACTGGATATCCAGTTGGATGCGGCCATCCGCGATCTGTCACACTCGGAGCAACAGTTAAAGAATGTAACGCTTCGTAAGGGAGAGGCCGAAAAGAAATATCAAGCTGCCGTCCTCCGCCGGAGACAGGGAGCGGAGGAGATTGCCCGTCTGACCGCTTGGCGCGAGCGTTATAAAAAGAAGGAACGTATTGCGGAGCAACTTTCAGCTTTGTTGTTGCACTTGGATGCAGCATCGGCCACCCGTTCAGGGATGGAGGCGGCTGTCCGTTCGATCGAAACGCTCCGGCAGGAGATGGCGGCGTTGAATAAACAACTTTCCGACCTGCAACAGACCAGTGCAAACAAACAGCAGGCGTTGAAGCGGGCTGAAGCGGATTACCGGAATCTGGAAGAGGAACTGAAAGCTGTCGATGCACCGGCTTTGGACAAACAGATCGAGAAACTTCGCCAGGAACGGGAACAATTGCTTATCGAACAGGCACGCTTGGAGGCTTCCGGTAACATAAAGGATTTACGCGGCAGGTTGCAGGATGGACAACCTTGTCCGGTTTGCGGGAGCACGCATCATCCTTTTGCAAATCAGGTTCCTGTCGCTCCTGTTTCTGCTCTAACCCTTCAATTGCAGGATTTATCGAATAAAAAAGAAACCTACGTCGCTCATACCCGCCATCTTACCCGTTTGCAACAGCAGTTGCTCCAACTCCATAAAGAACTTGCAGATAGCGAGGCCGCCTGTAAGGAAATGGCTGGTAAGCAACAACTCGCTGCCAGTCGGCAAGAGAGGGAAGAAGCTATTGTAAAAGAGCAATCCACCCTGTTGACCCAGTCCCTTTCGGCTGCCGACCTGCTGTTCGGCAATAGTGAGTGGCAGAAAGCCTGGTTGCAGAATCCGGAAACTTTCCGTAAAACATTGACAGACTTCGCCCGTCAGTGGCATGAGAATACCGAGAAACTCCATCAACTGGAACGGCAGGAAAGCGCCCAAAAAGCCGAATGCGAATCTCTCGCCTCCTTCCTTCCTTCTCTCGAAAAGCAAGCCGAAGAATCCGGACAGCTCCACGAAAAGAACCGTGCCGCTTTTTCCTCTTTGCAGGCAGAACGAAAGAAACTTTTGAATGGCCGATCTGCAGATAGCGTAGAACAGGAGTACATCCGACGAATGGAAGAACTGAAAGAGCGTTTGAAAAAACTGTCGGCCACCCAGACTGAGCAATCCGGCATCGCCGACCAGATACGCGGCATTGCCGACCAGATTGCAAAAGACCTGACCGAGGCCTCTGCCGACCTACTCCGGAGAAAGGCGGCTTTAGACAAATGGACAGCTGATTATTTGGATTCTTCGGGTGGAGAGCCACTCGAAGTTATCTTGTCCCGGTACACACAGGAAAAGACGGAACTTGCTTTCCGGCTTCGTACTCAGACGGAGAACAAGGCGAAAGTTTCCGGTCTGCAGGAAGAATTGAATGTCCGGCGTACGGAAAGCGAACGTTGGGCGAAGCTGAACGAACTGGCCGGTTCTGCCGACGGCGCCAAGTTCCGTCGTATAGCGCAAGGATATACGCTCGATATACTGTTGAACTATGCCAATGTGCAACTGCGTGAATTGACAAGGCGCTATCGGCTGGAACGGGTTCCCGAAACGCTTGCCTTGCAGGTGATCGACCGGGATATGTGCGATGAGGTGCGTACCGTCCATAGCCTTTCAGGGGGCGAATCGTTCCTTGTTTCGTTGGCACTGGCGCTAGGCCTGTCTTCCCTCTCATCCAACCGGATGCGGGTTGAAAGCCTTTTCATTGACGAAGGTTTCGGTTCTTTGGATGCCGAGACGCTTCGTGTGGCGATGGATGCTTTGGAAAGTTTGCGGACGCAGGGACGCAAGATCGGCGTCATCTCGCATGTGCAGGAAATGACAGAGCGCATCCCTGTCCGCGTACGAGTAAGTCGGGTAGGCAATGGAAAAAGCGTTGTAAGAATTGAGAATTGACAATTAAATGTGTCGAAAGCTAATTGTCAATTCTCAATTGTTAATTGGCTTTAGAATCGTGGTCAAGAACCACAATTCTAAAGCCGACGTTCATCGGCCGCTGCCAAGGCAGGTAGGCTTTACGGACGGCCGATGTGGAGTATTTAGGACGTTCACGCCAGGAGCCGCCTCGTACAACTTTCTTCTCGGCAGTCTTTTTGTTTGCCTTTTCTTTTAAAGGATAAGGAATGTAATCGGAGGCTGTCCATTCCGCCACATTCCCGTTCATGTCGTACAATCCCCAGGGATTGGGCTGGTAAGAGGCAACAGGGCAACTGATCAGTTGGTGGTCGTTTACGTTCAGGATTTTCGGTAGGAAATCCCAGAACTTGCGCATGGGATCGTTTGCCCGCATCGGTTTCGGATCTACGCCTGTTACCGCCAGATCGACAGTCGTACTGTCTGCCAAGTTTTCGAAAGCACCGAAGTCGCTCTCCGTCGATCCGAACCAGAAATCATCTGCGCTTCCCGAGCGTGCTGCCCATTCCCATTGTGTTTCGGTAGGCAGAGAAACTGTATTGCCTGATATTTCGCTGATCTTTTGGCAGAAAGCATTCGCTTCGTCCCAGCTGACGCGCACGACAGGCTGTTTTGGCCGGTTGGCTGCATAGCCGGGGGTCGTATGATCTTTCCAAGTCTGTCCGATGTACCGGCTGTCGTGTTCCGGGAAAAGTGCGCGGAACTGCTCGTTCGTGATTTCGGTCATGCTCATCCAGAAGCCTTCCTTCACGTTTGCCTTGAATGCTGGCGAAGCGGAGGGAGTTCGGTTGTTACCCATCACAAAGCTGCCGGCGGGAATCCATACCAGGTCGATATGTACATCCGGAGTGATGGTGAGGCGGCGGGTCGTTTCGTCTTTGGCAGCTTGCCGGGCAGTCGCCGTCTGCGTGTCGAACGGGAATCCCTTTACCTTGACCGGGCGGACCGGTTTGGTCGGCTTCTTTATTTCGACTGTTTCGCCGGTCGTTGCTCCGGTAATGCCGTCTGCCTTTTTGTTTTCTTTCAGCCAGTCGGCGTAGTCGGCAATCTCTTTTTGCCAGTCAACCTGTACACCGCTGTATTTCTCGGCCAGCTCCATACGGCGTTCCACCTGACCTTTGGGAGATTGAGGCTTCAGGTCTATTTGGGTGAAAGCCCCATAATAAGGCGCGTTGAGATCGATCCAGGCATAGAGCGTCCGCATGTCCTCTTCCGGAACCTCTACGCCGTGGTGTCCGGCTTGCAGGATGCGGATCAGTTCGCTGTTGCTCGCGTGAAACTCGGCCGGCTTGAGGACATAGATGTCTGATTCCGGTCCCTGGCGGTACACGTATGGGTGCAGGTTCAGATAGCTTTGGTCGTACTGCTTGTTGATTTTCGTCAAGATACCTCTCTTATATGTGACCATCTGATCCTTGCGGAAGTCCGGTTCGGCATTTTTCCCGTTGTGGCAAGAGACGCAGTTACGATCCAGTACCGGTTGCACTTCCAGACGGAACGTGAACGGGCGGACACCTCCTTCCGGTGTTTCCAGCCGGCGTGCCTGCTTGGCCGAAGCAATCGTGCGTTTGGGAATGGGTATGCTGTTCTGATCTTCATGGCAACCGACGCAGGAGACGATCTCGCCCGGCATCCCAGTCAGCCAGCTGCGCATCCATTGGATGGCTGCCCCGTCTTTATCCAATGGCTGAATGGAAATCGGCGTGTTGGCGGGAATGGTGAATAGCGCAGAACCGTCTTCCTCGACCGGGACTGTTCCGAGTATACGTTTGATATCCCATCCACTCTGTATTCCCTGTGCATCGTGATCGGAAGGAGCTAAGATATAGGCATACTCATAAGCGAAGATACGGAGTGCCTTGATCGTGCCCCGGGGAACGCCCTGCGTACCTTCTCCTTCGTAGATATCCTGGATAAAGACCGTAGCCTCTTTGCTGTCCGGCTTGATCTTCGAAGGGATGACAGGAGGTGTTTCGCGTTTTACCAGCGGGATGGGAGCGGTCAGACCTTCTCCTTCCTGCTCGGCAATGAGTGTCAGGTTATCGAAAACGTCGACCAGGTAAATTCCCCAAAGTGCCTCCTTCGCCGGTTTGCAGGCGACCAGGAAATACTTTTCGCTAAGCGGGAACGGCTTCATGAACTGAGGCCAGACGCCTTCCACCAATTCGTCCTTGATGATCGGGACGATCGGGCGGTCTTTGAACGGCAGTTCCTGTATCATCCCCTTTTCCTCTTTCCGGCTTTTGGCAGGGTCGAAGATGACGAGCCGCCCTGAACGTGCCGTCCCGTGATGGCCGGAGATGATGCCGATGAAGCGGCTGCTGTGCTTGGAGAGCGGTTTCATGTCGAACGTACTGTTCGGGAAATAGGAGCCGCTGCCGTAGAGCGCTTTGTTTTCTGTCCCGTCGGGGTTCATGTGCATCACGATACGGGAGAAATAGTGTGTCAGGTCCGTATATTCCCAACGGGTGTACATGATGCGTCCGTTTGGGATCACGATAGGCGACCAGTTCCCGTCCTGGTCGAAGGTGAGGCGGCGCAAGGCACGCGTCTCGGGGTCAAAGGAGACAAGGTTGGCTACCACATCGTCGCCATGCACGCAAGGAACGCCGTTGTAACCGATGTTGGTCGTCGCCACCACTTTCCCGTCCGGCAGGTAATTGGCGTCGCAGAATTCCAGATCCGGCTCATCAACGGTGATCTTTTGGTGAAGGTTGCTTCCGTCGATGTTCATTTCGTATATCTGCCACTTCCGGTTCTTGTCGAGCGAGGAGAAGAGGAGGCGGTCGGCATCCCAGTGGAGCTGTATGTCCGAAACGGGAACATCGGCTTCGGGCTTGTATATCCGGCTGCTTTCGATTTGTCCGCGCAAGCCCGTGAGCAGGTCGATCTCGGCATCGTAGCCTTTACGCGAGTTGGAAAATAGCGAGTTGTAGTTGGCTGTCGAAGTTCCCATCGACGGGCCCATCGCCTTACGGGCCTTGTTTCCCAAACGGTAACGGGCCACTATGATCTTGTCCATGTCCAGCAGCGGGTTGGCCAGGATGATCTCACGCTTCAAGGCAAGTATTTCTTGAGCTTGGCCAATTACTTCGTCGACCGTGTTGCTGGAAACCTTATCGGAGAAGGCCTGCCGCACGCCGGGCAGAAGTGTTTCCAGACGGGATAGTTTTTCGTAAAGCGCGGGAGCTTTTCCTCCCAATGCTGTTTTTGTGTCGTCCAGATAGGCACGTATGGCAGTAGGATTTACCCATCGGATTTGCACTTCCAGATCGCTTAGCTGAATTTGGCGTATTGAATCTTGTCCGTTCGTTGCGGAAATACCGGATACGGAAAGAGAGAGGAACGTGAAGAGTAAACAAACTTTATGCTTCATATCATTATTATTTTTTCAAAATCTCTATCACTCTATCACACTTCGTATATAAACTATTCATATACAACTGTTTGTTGTGTGATATATGTCACTTTTATCTATCACTCTACTATCACTCCATCTTTTTCCAATACGGCAGAAAAAGATACAAAGCATATCGCTTGTTTTCAACAAGATAGTGAGATTTGATGCTGAACACCCGGATGTTTGTTCTCTGTACATCCGGGTGTTTGCCCTCCCGACACCCGGATGTTAAAGGTGGGTTTACCCGGGTGTTCAAGAGCTTTTGCAGGTACTTTTATGAAAAAAAGATCCTTGTTGTGACTTATTTGTTTGCTAATTTGTAAATTTCCGATGCAGCCATCAGGAATGCACCTGTACCATAGAGCTCGGTCATGTCGCGTGTCACCTTTTTCGGATCGGCACCTACCGGCTGAACCCACCCTAATTTCCCGTTCGTTTCAACTGCACGGGTCAGTGCTTCCCATCCTTTTTTTACGACTGGTAGGTATTTGTCTGCCGGCAGATACCCCTGGTTGATTCCGTATGCCAAGCCGTAAACGATAAATCCGGTCGCGCTTGTTTCGGGTGAAGGATAGCTGTCCGGGTCCAGCAGGCTGGCATGCCAATAACCGTCTTTCCCTTGCAACCCGGCGAGGCGCTCGGACATCTCTTTATAAAGTTCGAGATAGAAAGGACGGAATTCGGTATCTTCCGCCGGCAGCGTCTTCAGGATTTCCGCCAGCCCGCCGATTACCCAACCGTTGCCACGTCCCCAGAAAATCTTCTTGCCGTTGGCTTCTTTCTGTCCGATGTATCGGCTGTCGCGATAGAAAAGGTCTTCGTCTTTATCATACAGGTGATTGTAGGTAGCACGGAATTCACTGTCGGCGAAGTGCATGTATTTACGGTTGCCGGTCAGCGTGTAGAGCCGCGTGTAGACTCCGGGCGCCATGAAAAGGGCGTCGCACCACGTCCAGCGTTCGATCGTGCTGCCTTTGCTGTAATCGAGATCCATGCTTCCGTTGGAAGGATTGTTCAACACCCAGTCGGCGCGGGCGATGGTCGGTTTCAGCATATTCTCGTTCTTTTCCTTATTATAGAAATCGATGTAGGTTTGTGCGATGCAAACGTCATCGGCATGATACATCCGGTTGGCAACCTGCCAACTCTGTCGGTTGAAGATTTTCCGGAGCCAGTCATAATATGTATTGTCTCCACTTAGTTCCGCCCAGTCGAACATCCCCATATAAAGTGCTCCGGCGATCCATCCGCGCGGTTCGCTCTTGGCATATTTGTTTTCGGGATAATCTTTGATCTGCCAGTCCGCCACCCGCCGGGCAACTTCCATGATGCTTTGCCGGTCCAAGCCCGTTTCCGTCGCACTGACAGCGGCTGTATTTGTCGTTTCGGCCTGTGCCGGCAGATTGTTCACTAAACAGGTACAAGCGCAAAGTGAGAGGCCTGTACAGATGTACTTGATTGTAGTTTTCATGATATTCGTTCTGTTTCTTTTAATTCTGCACCAAAAATAGGAAAGATAAGGCTCAGGATATAATAATATCATCTCAAAATGAGTAAAAAATGTACCAAATCTGACTATCTTTTGTGTTAAAAATGGCATATTCCCTCCAGATAAAAAGGAAAACAGTATAAAAGTTTATCTGATCCCGACGTCCTGGCTCGGAATCCCTCATGTTTGAAATTCTATACTTCGAGACCCGGATGTCGGAAAGATTGACATTCGGGTCTCAAGAAATTGTTCAAGTTGCTTTCAAAAATAAAACAACTTTTTTTTATTATTTATTGAATGGTTTGGATGTATCTTATCTATTTTCCCAACCAGCGTTCTGGATCAAATTAGGATTCATAACCAGTTCCTCTTTCGGGATCGGCCAGTAGTAACGGTAGTCTTCCCAAGGCAATGTCCCTTTGATTGTGTTTTGATACGGACTTTTCGGATAACAAATTAAGAATCCTTCCTCATCCACGAATACGGTTTTGTCAAGTTCTACTTGCTGGGCGATTTCCGGCTTTGTCGTATGTGTTCCGTCATATAAATCCTGAACAGTCGTGAATTTCATACCACGTAATGGAACTGTCAATAGCTTGCCCGCTTTCCAGCGCATCAAATCTTCGTAACGACGGTTCTCGATCGCCATTTCAACGCGACGCTCACGACGTATTTCACGTAATAAAGGAGATATTTTGTAATCGAGTTTTTCCGCATAGATTTTGTCCAAACGAGGGTCTGTCGGTTCGTTTCCGACTATTAATCTTGCCGTGGGATATTTGTTGAAATCATATCCGGCGCGTTCGCGTAGTGCGTTGATCGTCAAATCTACATCTGCCTGACTCAGTGTTCCGTTCAGTTCATATTTGGCTTCTGCATACATCAACAATAATTCTCCATATCGGAACTCGATGGCAGCTTGAATACCTTGAGTCGTACGGTCTTCTTCTACGATATCGCCCATCCAATGTTTGATGACGCGATAACCTGTAACTGTAGAACCACTGGCGTTGTAATTTAAATCCGGATATTTAATACCGTTTTTCTCTTTATCGACAACACCTCCTTGATAAATAGTAACATGTTCGCCCGGGCGACAAATTGTTTGTGTCAGACGGGGATCCCGATTCTCTAATTCTGTCCATTTTCCATATCCAAGGAAATTCGGGTTCTGTTCATAGTTGCCTTCATTTCCTCCTGTATAGATGGGACGTCCATCAATACAAAGATATTCATCTACCAAGCCGCGTGTCGCTCCCATTGACTGGCGGTTGGAGTTATTTTGATTGAAATAACGCTGTGCTGCATGACCGACTTTGTTTTCTAAATAAACACGTCCGAGAATGACCTCCGGATTGGATGATAGATCGGTTGCTGTAAACATTTTCCAATATGCTTCTTCGCCGTCTTTGTATAGCGAGTACTTTCCTAATAATGCTTCGCAAGCTTTGACCGCTTCGTTCAACCAGGTATTGGCTGTGTTTTGCAGATTTAATTCCGTATGATATTTGCGGAATGTACCTTCGAACAAGCAAATGCGGGCTTTCAAGAAATTAGCTTGGTCTTTGTTTAGGCGATCTGTTTCCTGATCTTTTTTTTCCGGTAGCCATTCGACAGCTTTGTTGATGCACATCAAGACGGAATCCATTACTTCTGCTCGTGAATCACGGGGAGCATATAATTCTTCTGATGCCTCTGTCAAATCGTATGTAATCCAAGGCACATCTCCAAAAAGGAGAACTTTCTGATAGTAATCCCAGGCTTTGAAGAAGTATGCTTCTCCACCGTATGCATTTTTCTTTTCTTGGCTGATTTCCGCTTTTTCATAACGGCTCAGAAAGAAATTGACTTTGCGCAAGTTCCACCAATACCAACCTTTTTCGGCTGAGGTTCCTGTCGGAACGACAAGTTCTCCCGCCAAGCTGCTCGGCTCGTTACCGGTCTTTACGCAGTTGTCCGAATAGAAATCCCCGTACATAAGCGGGCTGCCGACAACGTTTAATGCTGGGCTTTTGTCTTGTGCCCATCCACTTTGGTGGCCGATGATGTACAATGGGTACAGACTGTTTAACATTAGCTTGAGATCTGTCTCTGTTTTCCAAAAACTTTCGTCTGTAATTTCGTCTAACGGATAGCGTTCCATAAAGTCGTCGTTACAGCTTGGTAGTAGTACCGATGCTATTCCGAGCGTCAATATATATTTTTTTAAATTGAATTTCATAATTGTCATCTTTATTGTTGTGTTTAAAATGTATCTATTTTAGAAACCCACTTGTAAACCGAATGCAACTGAACGCATCATCGGGTAAGAAGAAGATATTTGATCCGGGTCATACAAATCCGGGATTTGGCTAATTTCAAACAGATTATATCCAGACAGGCTTAAACGAACTGTAGATAATTTTACTTTGTTTGTCCATTCTCGTGGTAATGTGTATCCTAATGCCAATGTCTTCAAACGCAGGTATGCTCCGTTGAACAGATAACCGGTCTGTTGTATGGATGAAATACGTCCGGCATACATAGGATATTTAGCATCTGTGTGCTCGGGTGTCCATGAATTATTGTACATTTCCCAGTTTCCGGCTGTTCCTGAACCACCCCAAAATACGTTGTCGCTAATCCAGACATCTCTTTTGGCAATACCTTGGAAAAAAATATTCAAATCGAAGTTTTTCCAGGAAATATTACCTGTGATGCCGTAATGGAAACGTGGAGTGGAATTTCCGATGATTTTGCGATCTCCAGGATTGTCTACCGTTTCATCACCTTTGGTGATTTCACCATCACCGTCTAAATCGGCATAACGTACATCCCCTGGATAAATAGTGGATTGAATCTTTGTTTGACTTGGACCGATTAGTGTATATTTCCCATTTTCGTCAACAGTGAAATCACTTTCCTGTAGAATTCCTACTGTTTCGTATCCCCAGATTTCTCCCATTTTCATACCGTCATAAAGAGATGATAACAATTTATTCGGATTTCCTGAGAATTTTATAACTTCAGACTGATAATCGGACAAAACAAGACCGATATCATAACGGATACCATTGCTCAGTTGGTCTTTCCATTTAAAACTTAATTCCCAGCCATTCGTCTTCAATTCACCTGTATTTCGCTTAGGAACTGTAGCTCCTAATACTGCGGGTAGCTTTGTTCCATTCATCAAAATGTCAACGGTACGACGTGTGTACCAGTCGAAAGAGGCATCCAATTTACCGTTTAATACAGTAAAATCAAGACCAAAATCCAAAGTCTTGGCAGTTTCCCATGTCAAGTCGGTGGCAATCAAGCTGGTAGGGCTCATTCCTTTGTTTTGTTCCCCGTTCATTACCCATGATATATAGTTGGCAGCACCATAACTTGCTATATAAGCATAATTGGCTACATCTTGATTACCAAGAGATCCCCATGAACCACGTATTTTTAAGTTGTCAAGCCAGCTACGTGTGTTTTCCATGAATTTTTCTTCTGACAATCTCCAACCGGCAGAAAAGGATGGGAAAAATTTAAAACGAGAATTTTTGCCAAAACGAGAGGTTCCGTCATAACGTCCACTGAATTCAAACAGGTAGCGTCCTGCATAGTCGTAATTGGCACGAACGAATGCACCGCGAATTGCCCAATGCTCAAAATTGTCTCCTGTATATTGGGCACCGTTTGTCATACCTAAAGTAGGAAGGTCATTGGTAATAACATCTTCCGCTTCTCCCCATGTTTTGCGGAATTTATACCATTCTTGGTTAAAACCGGCAACGGCAGAAACATTGTGCTGTCCGAATACCTTGTTAAACGTTGCGTAGGCATTGATCGTATAGTAATCAGAATGTCTGGACTCCTCTCTCACGCTGGACGGATTCGTATGAGTGTTGACTGTACTTGCCCATGAATCGACAACATAGTTGCGAAGAGGAATGAATCTCTTTTGGAAATATTCGGTCGGACGATAGGATAACTCAGCCTTTACATTGAATTCCGGACAAAACGTGATTGTCGGAGTCACATTGAAAACTGTGCTGGTGTTTTTTGTCTGCTGTGTCGCCCCATAAGCTAACCATCCCAAAATATTATCTGTATATGTGTTCGGGATAGGATCGTTTGGGCTTGTCATGATCGGCATATTCAAGTTGCGGTTGGGCTCGTTTTTCATGGCAGCCCAAACGGAACCTTTCTGTGGGTTCATGTATGGTTCGTTGTAGTTACTGGAGTTGAATGATATTTTGGATGCAATATCGAACCAATCCGTGATTTTGGAATTGATGCTCATATTGATGTTGTATCGGTTTTGAATATCCGTATTGATCTTGTACATACCTTCCTGGCGTTGGTAGCCCAAAGAAATGTAGTAGCGCGTTTTGGCCGATCCTCCGCTGATGGAAATGTTGTGGCGCTGGAGTGGAGTCCAATCCTTTACTCCGATTTCATATGGGTTCATATTGGCTACCCAAGTCATGGCACTTGTACTACCTTCATTGTAAATCCAGGCATTTTCCGGAGTCGGGTTTTCCATGTATTTTTTCTTTGCAGCCAGCAAAGTTTCCATCCATGGAGTGACGGTTCCGCCGGTCATTTCTGTCTGTCTGTTGGAAGCCAGTTGATGTGTGTAGGAATCCAGTATGTCCGGTGTATGCGAAGGTGTGTTCCACTGTACATTTAAGTTATAAGTGACAGTGGCCTTCGTATCGTTTTTACCCGATTTGGTAGTGATCAACATAACCCCATATGTGGCACGTGCGCCATAAATAGCGGAGGCTGAGGCGTCTTTCAATACGGAGATGTTTTCTATGTCGCTTGGGTTCATCATGTTCAGATAGTCGGCATCTACTTGGATCCCGTCGACAATGATTAATGGGCTTCCTGTTTTCACTTCCCATTCATCTGTTTTGTTTTCTTTCAGACCGATAGACGTACCACCGCGGACGTTGAAGCTTGGAGTAGCATTCGGAGAGGCATTAGTCGCCGAGACGTTCAGGTTTGGCACGACACCTTGCAAAGCCTGTCCCACATTGGCTACCGGTTTGTTTTCGAGAACTTCAGCTCCTACAGAAGCGACAGCTCCTGTGAGGTTTACTTTTTTCTGTGTACCAAAACCTACGATTACGACTTCTTCCAAGGCTTGTGAGTCCTCTTTCATCGTAACATTAATAATTGTTTTTCCTTTTACGGGAATGGTTTGGGTTTGGTAACCCATGTACGAGAATACCAATTCAGCATTGGTTGGAACTGTCGGTAATGTGTAATTACCGTCTACATCTGTAATGTTACCGGTCGTAGTACCCTTCACTTGGATAGTAACACCGATCAGAGCTTCGCCTTTTTCATCTTTTACGTTACCCGAAATAGAAACATCTTGGGCGAACATCTGGTGGGAAAAAAGGAAAAATCCCATCAGCATAATTAGAATTTTGCTTTTCATTATAAAATGATTTTTTGAATTTGGTTAACACCTGTTTAATTTTTCAGCACAAAAATCTAATTTATGTAGATAGGAAAAGGCGTTTTTTGTCTCTTAAAAGATAAATATCGTCTTTTATTGAGAAATTTTTTTATATCTTGTTTACTTTTCTGTATTCTTTAGGAGAAACTCCATACATCTGCCGGAAACAGGATGCAAAGTATCCGCTGTTGCTGAATGCTACTTTTGTCTGGATTTCCACGATGTTCAACTCCGTGTCTCTTAACATCTGGGCAGCAGCTTCGAGGCGTAGTTTTTTGATCATTTCGGCAGGGGAGAGTCCTGTCTGTGCTTTGGCTTTCCGATAGAATTGTGCTCGGCTTATACCGATTCCCTTGCAAATATCGTCGATTCCGAAATTCGGGTTCGAGAAATTTTTCTTTATGATATTGGTGTATTGCGTTATGAATATTTTATCCTGTTCGTCGGTCTGTATGCCGAACGTTTCCAATTCGAGTTTTTTCTCGAATTTTTTCTGAATTTGTTTTCTGTTCTCCAATAAATTGTTGATCCGGCTGCGAAGTTGCGCGATGTCATATGGTTTGACGATATATTCGTCTGCCCCTGCTTTGTAGCCTTCTGTTATTTGCTCTGGAAGTGTTTTTGCGGTTAACAATATAACCGGAAGATGGTTCCATTTGGGTGTATTCTTGATTCTTTTACAGAGTTCGATACCGTTCATGCGAGGCATCATGACATCGGAAACGATAATGTCCGCTTTATGGATGTCAAGCAGGAGCAGGGCCTCTTCTCCGTTGGAGGCTTTTAATACGTTATAATAGTTATTGAATTGTTGTTCTAGATAACACAGGACATCAGCATTGTCTTCGGTGAAAAGGATCGTTTGTCGTTTTTCTGATATATTTTGCAAATCTCCAGTGAAAAGATGGGATTTAGCTGTGATATCTGTTGGTTCTATAGTTGTTTTTTGGATGATCGGTTTTTCAAGGAGTGGCAGCAGGACATGTATTTGTGTGCCTATCGCCTGTGAACTATTCACCCAAACAACTCCTTGATGTTGTTCTATGATAAAATGTACAAGGCTTAATCCGATCCCTGACCCGGCTATTTGATGGTGCAGGTCTTGTGAGGAGCGGTGGAAAGGCTGGAATATGTTCTCCAGCTCTTCGGGGGCTATGCCTGCTCCGCTATCTGCAACTTCGATATGCAGGTAATAGTCTTCTACGAGCATAGGCTTTTGTTTTTCATCGACGAGGGAATCGATATTTTTCCGGGAAACAGGAGACAGTCTCAATTGGATGTTTCCTGATTCCGGGGTAAATTTGAATGCATTGGAAAGCAGGTTAAA
>ERZ835051.1965-NODE-1965-length-19654-cov-3.274198_pt1 | contig 19654 bp, 18 predicted proteins | sample MGYA00519575_ERZ835051 | MGnify/ENA primary metagenome ERZ835051 (study PRJEB31850, sample SAMEA3708769) | human gut metagenome | biome: human gut; feature: human-associated habitat; material: faeces | place: China | collected 2014 ... | reverse complement strand
CATCGTGCGCACCATCCACGGCCTGCCATTCGGCGCCGCCACCGTGGCCAACTCCACGGCCGCCATCGACGTGCTCCCCTCCTCGCGCCGCAACGAGGGCCTGGGGTTCTACGGACTTAGCAACAACCTGGCCATGGCCATAGCCCCCTCCGCCGGAATATGGATCTACCACGCCACCGGCAGCTTCGAGCTCCTATTCTGGCTCTCGCTGGTGCTGGCCGGGATGGGCTTCTTCATGTCCACCACCGTGCGCCTGCCCCGGCGCGAGCCCGTGCCCGGCAAGCGCAAGCTCGACTGGGACCACTTCTTCCTCAACCGCGCCTGGCTCATGGCCCTCAACATCCTGCTCTTCGGCCTCTGCTGGGGCATCATGAGCAACTACGTGGCCATCTACGGCCAAGAGAAGCTCGGCATCACCGACGGCACCGGCCTCTTCTTCGCCCTGCTCTCGGGAGGCCTGGTGCTCTCGCGACTGACAGGCAACAAGGCCCTGCGCAAGGGACGCATGACGCACAACTGCTCCCAGGGCGTGCTCCTCTCCCTGGCCGGGTACACACTGTTCGCCCTCGCCCTCGGGCCGTGGAGCTACTACGGCTCGGCCATGCTCATCGGCCTGGGCAACGGACGCATGTACCCCGCCTTCCTGAACATGTTCGTGACGGTGGCCCGCCACGACCAGCGCGGCACCGCCAACTCCTCCATCCTCGTGTCGTGGGACCTGGGCATGGGCCTGGGCATACTCGCCGGAGGCTTCGTGGCCGAGTACACCGGCTTCTCGGCCGCCTTCTGGGTATGCGCCGCCGTACAGGGCGCCGGGACCCTGCTATTCCTCATCGCCACCCGCCGCTTCTACCTGAAACGACGCCTCGAATAGCCCTGTTGCCCATATCGGAAATATGTGCTAATTTTGCAGACTAATAGCGTAATATGTCAAGCAATTCCACTCCTGCGTGGCTGCGGTCCATACCGCCCGTGACGCGCAACCTCATCATAATCAACGTGCTAATCTGGGTGCTGGAGTTCATCCCCGGCTTCGAGCACATGCTCATGCGCCGCCTGGCCCTCCACTTCTGGGGCGCCGAGGTCTTCAACCCGGTGCAGTTCATCACCTACGCCTTCATCCACGATCCCGGCAACCCGCTCCACGTAGGCTTCAACATGTTCACCCTATGGATGTTCGGCCGCCTCATGGAACAGGTGTGGGGCTCGCGCCGCTTCCTCATTTTCTACTTCGTGTGCGCCGTCGGCGCCGCCCTGATGCAGGAGCTGGTGTGGCAGTTCACCTGGGTCAACGAGCTCGCCGAACTCAACAAGATGCCGGCAGGACAGATGAGCGCCCTGCTCGACCAGTGGCACCAGCAGGATCCCGCCGCCCTCGCCGCACAGCTGAACATGTTCAAGGCCCAGCTTCTTTGCGTAGGCGCCTCGGGAGCCATCTTCGGCGTGCTGCTCGGCTTCGCGTTCGTCTTCCCCAACCTGCCCCTCTACCTTTTCTTCATCCCCATACCCATCAAGGCCAAGTACATGGTCATCGGCTATGCCGTGCTTGAGTTCTTCCTGGGCGTGAGCGGCGGCGGCACCGTGGCCCACTTCGCCCACCTCGGCGGCATGATCTTCGCCCTTCCCATGCTCCTGTGGTGGATGCACAACGGCACCCTCCGCGGCCGCAAATTCTGGTAACTTGGACATCAAAAGCATCGCCGCCACGGGCTGGCTGATCTTCGCCAACGCCATCATCTTCGTGCTGGTGCTGGCCACGGGTCTGCCGGAGCCGTACACGTCGCTGCCGGCCGACCCGGCACAGGCGCTCCGGCACCCCTGGACGCCCGTCAGCTACATGCTCGTGCACTACAGCTTCTGGCACCTGCTCATGAACATGCTCTGGCTGTGGCTCTTCGGGCGCGTGCTGGAGAACGTCTGGCCCGAGCGCCGAGTGGTGCGCCTCTACCTCCTCGGAGGCCTGGCAGGCGCCCTCTTCTACATCCTGGCGAGCCTGTGGCTCTCCCACGCCGGATACCTCTGCGGCGCCTCGGCGGCCGTGGTGGCCGTCATGACCGCCGCCGGACTGCGGTGTCCCAATATGGAGGTGCGGCTGATGCTCATCGGCACCGTACGCCTGAAATGGATAGTGGCGGCCGGAGTGCTGCTTCTCTTCGTAGGCGCAGGCGGCGCCGGCTTCTGGGCGCACCTCGGCGGACTCGTGGCCGGAGCCTCCCTGGCGCTCGTCCGCACACGTCACCGCCCTTATCCCAAAGCCCCCAAGCCGGCACACCGGCCCTCGCGCCGACGCGCCCGTCAGCTCGGCCGCGAGCTTGAACTCCGACGACTCCGGGGCCAGCGCCTCGACCAGCTCCTCGACCGCGTCCGCCTCAGCGGCTTCGACTCCCTCTCCCCCGCCGAGCAGGCCGAACTCAAACGCATCTCCGACGGTTTAAAGAACGAGAATTGAGAAATTGCAGCGTCGCTGCAATTCCTGATTACTAATTGACATGACACCCAGCTACATACTGCGCCTGATCGGCAAGATACTGACCTACCTCCTCTACCTGTCCACTGTGCTGTCGGCCTATGGCGGCTTCATCCCGCCACGACTGTGGGCGCTGCCGTCGGTGCTGGCGCTGGCATTCCCCTACCTGCTGATACTCAGCCTCTTAGTGGCCGTGGCGTGGCTCGTGGGAAGGCGCATCTTCACCGCCATCGCCGGCGGACTGACGATGGTGGCCTGCTGGCCCGTCGCCACAGCCGCCTGCCCCGTCGCCTTCAGCTCAGAACCCGAGAACCCCTGTTTCTCACTGATGACCTACAACGTCTACGACCTGCAGGACTACCAGCACCCAGAGGCCACAGGCTACTCCCGCTCCCTGGGCGAAGTAATCCGTTCGAAGGCCGATATCGTCTGCCTCCAGGAACTCTATAACCTGCCGCGCCTCAACGCCGAGCTGAGTAGCCAGAGCGACTCGTTGCGCCGCCTCTATCCGTACATCATCAAGGGGAAGCCCTTCGAAGGCTCCTACACACCGTTCATGCTGCTGAGCAAGTTCCCCGCCCGCGAGGTTCCCATCCCCGAGCGCTACTGGGCCGACTGCGCCCTCTACCGCGTGCAGCTCCCCGGCCAGGTCATCCACGTGCTCAACGTCCACCTCACCTCCTACCAGCTCACGCAGTCCGAGCGCCAGGTCGTCAGCAACATCCGCAGCCTCCGATCGGCCCGCGAGAGCCTGAAGATGGACAGGCCCCTGTACGGCAAGCTGTCGGTGGCCTTCCGCGACCGCGAGGAGTGCAGCCGCGCCATCCGCGAGCTCATCGACTCTATCCCCGGCCCGCTGGTGATCTGCGGAGACTTCAACGACGTCCCCGGCTCCTACGCCTACCGCACCATCCGCGGGAACGACATCTCCGACGCCGTGGCCAAGACTACCTTCGGCCCCATGATCACCTACCACGCCCACGGCTTCCTCTTCCACATCGACCAGGTGCTCTACCGCGGCGACCTGCGCCCCAACAGCGCCCGCCGCGGCTCCATCCGCAGCTCCGACCACTACCCCCTGACGGTCATCTTCAGCTACTGAAAGTGAACTTTCGGACCATATTGGGAACTGGATGTCGACCATGCCGGGATAGAGCGGCGGCCACATGGGACACAACCCTTTGGCGTCTGTGAGTGTTCACCCGGACGGAGGACAATAAGACAATAAAAGGAAAGCTACACAGTTTATATATAATAGGACTAATCTAAAACCTACATACATATATACATGAGACTACGAAAAGGACTTATGAGTGTGGCGTCGGCGCTGCTGCTGGCGGCCATGCCGGTCTGCGCGTTCGCCCAGGGCGGCCATGAGAACCCGTTCCTGAAGCCCTACCCGGGCAAGTACGGCATACCGCCCTTCCAGGACATCACCACGGCCGACTTCCTGCCCGCCATCAAGGCCGGAATCGCCGAGCAGGACCAGAACATCCTCAACATCGTGCGCAACCGCGCCGTCCCCGACTTCGACAACACCATCATGCCGCTGGAGAACCTGTCGCCCATCCTCGACCGTGTCGCCGGCGTCTTCTACCACTACAACGAGGCGCTCAACACACCCGACTTCGCCGAGATGGCCGACCAAGCCATACCCCTGCTCAACGAGAGCCGGAACAAGCTCTACCTCAACGACCAGCTCTTCCAGCGCATCAAGCAAGTCTACGACACCCGCAACGACAAGGGCCGCAAGCTCACGCCCGTGCAGAAGCGAGTCATCGAGAAGTACTACCGCCAGTTCACCGAGCAGGGCGCCAACCTGCCCGAGGACAAGAAGAAGGAACTCGTGGCCGTCAACGACCAGCTCTCCAAGCTCTTCATCCAGTTCAACCGCAACCTGCTCAACTCCACCAACAGCTTCTACATCACCGTCTACGACAAGGCCGACCTGGCCGGCCTGCCGGAGTCGAGCGTGAACGTGGCCGCCGAGGAGGCCGCCAAGCGCGGCCTGCCGGGCCTGTGGGTCTTCACACTCCACGCTCCCAGCCGCCTGCCGGTGCTCCAGTACGCCCAGAACCGCGGCCTGCGCGAAGCCATGTACAAGGGCTACACCCACCTGGCCTCACAGGGCCAGTACGACAACAGCCCCGTCATTGCCCAGATCGTGAAGCTCCGCGCCGAGAAGGCAAAGATCATGGGCTTCGACAACTTCGCCCAAATGATGACCAGCCGCGTCATGGCCAAGACCCCCGAGGCCGCCGAGAGCCTGCTAATGCAGGTATTCGAGCCCGCCGTGGCCCGCTCCAAGCAGGAGGTGAAGGACATGCAGGCCATCGTCGACGCCGAGGGCGGCAACTTCAAGATCGCCCCCTGGGACTACTACTATTACTCCGAGAAGGTCAAGAAGCAGAAGTATAACCTGAGCGAAGCCGAGCTGCGCCCATACTTCGAGGTCAACAACGTGCTCAACGGTCTCTTCTACGCCGCCGAGAAGCTCTACGGCATCAAGCTGGTGGAGATGCCCGACGCTCCCAAGTACATGGACGAGGTGAAGGTCTACGACGTGCAGGACGCCAAGACCGGCAAGCACATCGCCGTGTGGATGTGCGACTACTTCCCCCGCGCCTCCAAGCGCCAGGGCGCCTGGATGGAACAGCTCCAGGGCGCAGGCATCTACGAGGACGGCAAGTACCGCCGCCCCATTGTCTATAACGTCGGCAACTTCACCCCTCCCACGGCCGACGCCCCCTCGCTGCTGACCCAGGACGAGGTAGAGACCACTTTCCACGAGTTCGGCCACGCCCTGCAGGGCATGCTCACCCAGGCCCCCTACCGCTCCATCGCAGGCACCAACGTGGACCGAGACTACGTGGAGCTGGCCTCCCAGATCAACGAGCACTGGGCCTGGACACCCGAAGTCATGGCAGTCTACGCCAAGCACTACAAGACGGGCGAGGCCATGCCCGACTCGCTGATGCAGAAGATGCAGGCAGCCTCCAAGCACAACCAGGGCTTCATCACCACCGAGCTCGCAGCAGCAGCCCTGCTCGACATGAACTGGGGCCGAAACGACGGTACCAACGTCAACGTGCCCGAGTTCGAGGCCGCCGTGGCCAAGAAGATCGGCCTGCCCGAGGAGATCACCTACCGTTACCGCTCGCCCTACTTCAAGCACATCTTCGGCGACGACGGCTATGCCTCCGGCTACTACACCTACCTCTGGGCCCAGGTGCTCGAGGCCGACGGCTGGGAACTCTTCGAGGAAAAGGGCGTCTTCGACCCCAAGACCGCCGCTTCCTACAAGAAGAACATCCTGGAGTCCGGCGACACCGAGGACCCCTCCGTGCTCTTCAAGCGCTTCCGCGGCCACAATCCCGACCCGAAGGCTCTGCTCCGTCTCCGCGGCCTCATAGATAAATAATCCCTTGACCGAATATAGTAAGGGCGCCGGTGCATGACAGCATCGGCGCCCTTTATCGTCGAGTTGTGCTTCTTACTTGCCGAGGCCGTCGGCGGCTTTGAACTTAACCACCTTGCGTGCCGGAATCACCAGCTTCTCCTTGGTGCGGGGGTTGATGCCCGTGCGCTCCTTCATCTCGTTCACCTGGAAAGTGCCGAAGCCGATGAGCTGTACCTTGTCTTCGTTGGCCAGGGCCTGGGAGATGCTCTCCAGGCAGGCGTCCAGGGCCGACTTTGCCTGAACCTTGTTCAGCGATGCCTTGGCGGCAATCTCGTTAATCAGATCTGTCTTGTTCATATCTGTCGTATTGGGTTGATTAATTTCGATGCAAATATACAAATTTAAACACACAGAGCATAATTTTTCCTCAATAAAATGAATTTTTACCCTTATCTAACCCTTTTGCGGGGTTCCAGCCCCCCATTTCAGTTCTTTTTCGGGGAAAAGTTGAGAGTTGTCGCAAGTCAGACACATCATGGCGCTTCCATACAATTCTCAAATTTTTTCACTATCTTTGTAACCGCAACTCTAAACTCGAAACTCTATGAACACCGATTCGCCGGGCACCGCCCACGAGAAAAAGGAGTACGAATACCGGGGAGCCATCCTGCCCGGGTTCCTGATGCTCTTCTTCACCTGCCTGCTGCTGCCGGGCATCCTCATCGCCAGCCTCTTCATCTTCCACGACGCCGAGGGGGAGCTCTCGCCACTGGGCATCGGCATCGTAGCCGTCTGCGGCATCGGCATACTCCTGGGCCTTGGCGGCTACTTCGTCCAGGAGCCCAACCAGGCACGCGTCATGCTCTTCTTCGGAAAGTACCGAGGCACCTGCCGCCGCACAGGATTCTACTGGGTAAACCCATTCCTGACGGTCAGGAAAATCTCACTGCGCATCTGCAACATGGATATCGAGCCCATCAAGGTCAACGACCTCATCGGCAACCCGGTGCTCATCGGCATGGTGCTGGTGTGGAAAGTCGAGGACACCTACCGCACATTCTTCGACATCGACTCCAACAGCATGGGCGGCGCGTCCATCAACATGGCCATCCTCAGCAGCTTCGTGCGCATCCAGGCCGACGCCGCCCTGCGCGAGGTCACCGGGCACTTCGCCTACGACGACCCGGCGGCGCGTCCCGACGGACTCACCCTGCGCGATGCCGGAGCCGAAATCGCCGACCTGCTCGAACATACCATCAACGAACGCCTCGGCATGGCCGGAATCCGCGTCGTCGAAGCCCGCCTCAACTACCTCGCCTACGCCCCCGAGATCGCCGCCGTCATGCTCAAGCGCCAGCAGGCCAGCGCCGTCATCGCCGCCCGCGAAAAGATCGTCGAAGGCGCCGTCAGCATGGTCCGCCTGGCCGTCGACAAGATCGCCGACCAGCAGATTGCCGACCTCGACACCGCCCAGAAGGCCACACTGGTCAGCAACCTCATGGTGGTGCTCTGCAGCGACGAGCCCGCACAGCCCGTCATCAACACCTCCGGCTCCTGAACATTTCCCCGCGCCTCCGCATTATTAATGAACAATGAAGAAGATACTTTTCGCGGCGCTTGTGTGCGCCGCCACCCTGAGCGCCGTTTCCTGCGGCAATCGCTCGGGCGAAACCGCCGACGGACAGCGTGATTCCGTCATCACCTCCGATTCGGCCAAGGCAGCAGCAGCCGTCGACTCCGTCAACGCATTCAACGACTCCGTCGACGCCGCCCAGGTCGCCAACAAATAGCTAAGAGCTGAGAGACTCCTGACACAACACGTTGTCGCTGTACTCTCAGCTCTCAGCTTTAGCACCCGCTTTGCCGCTCTAAACTTTTTTCACTAACTTTACGCCATAAATCCCATACTATGGAAAAGAAGAACCCACAATACCTGCAGGCACTGCGCCAGGCCATGAAAGAGAACGGCATCTACGCCGTCGTGGTCAGCGGCACAGACCCCCACCAGAGCGAGAACCCGCCCGCCCACTGGCGCGGCCGCGAGTGGCTCACCGGCTTCATGAGCGAGAACGGCACCAACGGCACCGCCGTCATCACTCCCTCCGATGCCCTCTGCTGGACCGATTCCCGATACTTCATCCAGGCCACCGAACAGCTCCGTGGCACCGGCTTCTCCATGATGGCCGAAGACGGCCCCGACGCCGTCGACCTCGTAGACTGGCTCACCGAGCACGTCCCCGCCGGAGAGACCGTCGGCATCGACGGCATGACATTCTCCGTCAGCGCCGCACAGCGCATGCAGCAGGAACTCGCCGACAACGGCGTCAAGCTCAACGACAACTTCCCCCTGTTCGATCACATCTGGCCCGACCGCCCCGCACGCCCCGCCAACAAGCTCTTCATCCACGACGAGGCAATCGTGGGCGAAGACGCCGGCAAGCGCATGGACCGCGTCATAGAGCAGACCCGCACCGAACTCGCCAACGCCGTCCTCCTCTCCTCGCTCGACGACATAGCCTGGACCACCAACCTACGCACCGCCGGCGACATCAACTTCTCCCCCATCTACGTCGCATTCCTCTACCTCGACGACCAGGGACGCCGCATCCTCTTCGTCGACGACGACAAGCTCACCGACGACGTCCGCGCACACCTTAATAAATATAAAGTAGAGACGCGCCCCTACGAGGCCGTACTCGACTTCGTGTCCACCCTGCCCAAGCCCACCCGCCTGCTGCTCGACCCCGACAAGACCGCCCGCGGCATCTACGACCGCGTAGCCTGCACCCCCGTCTTCGGCGGAGCCGCCGTGGCCAAGCTCAAGAGCATCAAGACCACCCACATGCTCGATGCCCTCCACCAGGCCATGATCAAGGACGGCGTGGCCCTGACGACCTTCTTCATGGAAGTCGAGGAGAAATACCCCTCCGGCACACTGACAGAAATCGGCCTGGCCCGCCGCCTGCGCGAGCTGCGCCTGTCGGACCCCACCTGCGTCGACGAGAGCTTCGCCGCCATCATCGGCTGGAACGGCAACGGCGCCATCGTGCACTACGAGCCCACCGAGGAGAGTTCCCTGGCCATCACCGGCCCTGGCCTGCTGCTCGTAGACAGCGGCGGCCAATACACCCGCGGCACCACCGACATCACCCGCACCATCGCCCTGGGCAACCCCACCGACGAGCAGAAGCACGACTTCACCCTCGTCATGAAAGGCCACATCGCCCTGGCTTCGGCCCGCTTCCCCAAGGGCACCCGCGGCTCACAGCTCGACGCCCTCGCACGCCAGTTCCTCTGGGCCGAAGGCAAGGCATACTACCACGGCACCGGCCACGGCGTCGGCTTCTTCATCAATTGCCACGAAGGCCCCCAGAACATACGCCTCAACGAGAACCCCGCCACGCTCGAACCCGGCATGGTCACCAGCGACGAGCCCGGCCTCTACCTCGAAGGCCGCTACGGCATCCGCTGCGAGAACCTCATCGCAACAGTGCCATGGAAGACCACAGAGTTCGGAGACTTCTACCGCTTCGAGGTAATGACCCTCTTCCCCTTCGACCGCGACCTGTTCCAGACCGACATCATGACCGACCAGGAGCTCGACTGGGTCAACGCCTACCACGCCCGCGTCTATGACACCCTCGCACCCTACCTCAACGACAAGCAGGAAGTGTGGATGCGCGCCAAAACACTCCCCATAACCCGCGAAAAGTAAGCATCATACATGGCACTCATCAAATCCGTACGCGGCTACACGCCCGTCATCGGCGAGGGCACTTTCCTGGCCGACAACGCCACCATAGTAGGCGACGTCATCGTCGGTCGCGACTGCTCCATCTGGTTCGGCACCGTGCTGCGCGGCGACGTCAACTCCATCCGCATCGGCAACCGCGTCAACATACAGGACGGCAGTGTGCTCCACACCCTCTACCAGAAATCCACCATCGAGATCGGCGACGACGTCAGCATCGGCCACAACGTCGTCATCCACGGCGCCCACATCCACGACTTCGCCCTCATCGGCATGGGCGCCATCGTCATGGACGACGCCGAAGTCGGCCGCGGCGCCCTCGTCGCCGCCGGCAGTGTCGTGCTCAGCCGCACCAAGATCGGCGACCACGAGATGTGGGCCGGAGCGCCCGCCAAGTTCGTCAAGATGGTGGAGCCCGAGAAGGCCAAGGAGATGAACATCAAGATTGCCAAGAACTACCTCATGTACTCCCGCTGGTACGCCGAAGACGGCGAAGGCCAGATCGAGTAGCCACCCACAAGACTCAAAACGGGTCGCAGGCAGCGTGACTACCGCACGCCGTCCGCGGCCCTTTCTGATTACTTACTTAAGGCTGTCAGGGCTGCCGCTTCAACACTGCGACGCCGACATAGAGGCCGGGGAAGACCACTGCGCCGTCACGTACAGTGGCCGTCTGACCGGTGTACAGTTCTTCGACCACGACACCGTCCGGGAAGAAGCCCCTCACCTTTATGCCCTGGCCCTGTGCAGGCCGCAGCCTGATCATCACCGTGTCGCGGTCGTCATACCGCACAGCCGTGTGCGTGTCGAGGGTGAGCTGACGCCCAGTGCCGATCACCGGATTGCCGCGACGTATCCGTCCCAACCGCCGCGCATGCTCCAACAACGCCGTGTCAGCCGTAGCCCAGTTCATGTCCGAGCGAAACGCCTGGTCGGAATCCACATTCAGCCGCGCGTCACTGATCGGACGCCGCGTCTCATCGCCGTAAAACAGCTGGGCGACTCCCGGCGACAGCAACAGAGTCGTGAGACAGTCCGCCATGTGGTCCATGTCAGCGTCACGGTGATAGGAGTTGTTCAGATAGCTGAAAGGATGCCATCCCGGATGCGCCGCAACGCTGTCAGCATACGCCTGCCAAGTATACACGATGTTGTCCAGGTCGCCACGCTTGGGGAAGAAGAAGTTCACCATGCTCGAAAATCCGGCATCGGCATAAGCGGCCTTATAGTCTATATCCGCGTTGTCAAAATCACCTGTCATGTAGAACCGGTCGGACCATTGCGACGCCGGGTCGTCGGGATGGCTGGCACGCCAGCGCTCCAATGCGGCATTGCAGACCTCGTTCAGTTCCTTCCACCGGTCGAGGCGCACATTCTCCACAATGTCGCACCGAAACCCGTCGATGCCGAATTCCTCTACCCACGACGCTATCCATGCCGTGACATACTGCATAGGGCTCCAGTCGCGGTTCCTGCGCAGCTTGCGTGCCGACGGATTCACCCAGGCGTCATTGCCGCACCCCTCGCGCTTCCATTTATTGCGCAGGAAGGCCGGAATCTTAACCGGGCGGTCGCTCTCGTCCTTGAAGTCGGGCATGCCATAGAGTGTCGCCTCGAGAGGATTGCTCTCGTCCCAGTCCTCGTCGGGCATGCGTATCCAGCCCCGGTCATACCAGCCCTTCCATCCCAGCCGACCTGCGAAAAAGCTGTCGAAGCTCCAGTCGGGGATATGCTCGGCGGCCTGCGCTTCCGTGAGACCCGTGTCGGCGAAACCATACTGCACGGCATCAAGCAGCGTGGGATAGCCTGGGTCGTTCAGATTGGCGCCGAGCATCACACGGATGCCCTGAGCATGGAGAGTGTCGACAAGCTCCCGGAATTCCTGCACCGTGCCGTAGTTCTTGTCTATCTGGGTATAGTCCAGGGGATAGTACCCGTGATAGCCGTAATGCGGGAAGTCGTTGACGGAACCGCTGCCCGACATCCATCCGTGAATCTGCTCATAGACGTCGGTCATCCACACCACATCGACGCCCAGGCTGGCGAAGTATCCCTCGCGGGCCTTCTCCAACATTCCCCTGAAATCTCCGCCATGGAATGTGGCCGCGTTGAGTCGTTCGCTGCCGTAGTCGGTGCGACGCCCATAATTGATGTCGTTGCCCGTATCCCCGTTCCTGAAACGGTCAGTGATGACGAAGTAGACCGTGGCATTGCCCCAGTCGAACGGGCGCTGAGGCACACCGGCGAATACCACCGAAGCCATCAGGATGGAAATCATGAAAGTCGTAAATCGCATAACGTATTGTTTTGTAATGCAAAATTACAACGCCGCGACCACCTGTCAAATACTGATTTATAACCATCACAGCAGCCGCATGGCGGTGGCCGCCGTCACCGCCTCCACCGAATTGCCGACACTCAGCTTCTCAAGAATGTTCTGCCGGTGCCGGTTCACCGTGTTGACGCTTATGCCCAGGATATCGGAAATCTGCTTGCTCGGCCTGCCCGCACTCACCAGCCTCAGCACCTCCTTCTCGCGCTCGGTCAGGAGATGTCTCCTCCGTTCGGCGAAGCTGAACGGCCGGACCTCGCCCCCCGCCGGTGACACAATGAAGGGGTCTATGCCGACCGCCTGCGCCTGATTGGCCGACAGCGCGTAGCGGCACAGGATGAGCCATATCCTGCCCCCTTCCGACGGATGAAGCACCTGAGTGCTGTTGTCGACGTAGAGATACCGACCTTCCCGGTTCATGATTCGGATTCGGCAGACGGCCTTATACAGAACCTTCTCATTGCCAGGCATCGGGTCGACAAACTTGAAATACTCATATTCAAGCATGCGCTTGTCCACCAGATCCTCGGGATGCATCCTGGCATAGACCGCATCCTCGTCGCTCGAATCCGCCTCCGTCTCCATCCATGGCCCGTCGGCTATCCCCAACAAAGCGCCGAGACGGCCCGTGAATATATGGCAGCGGTCTGCCGACGCATCCGTTATGACATCAATCTCGTCACCCGTAACGGCCATGGCGGCGACACGCTGCCTCCATAACGCCAGGGCTTGCACATCAAGCACATCCTCACCCAGACGCTGCCTGTCATAGACCGCATTAAGTTCCCTGCGCAGAATATCCATAGTGCTACAAAATTAACAACAATCCGCCACAATCCCAAATCCCGACCTGTCGCACTCCCCCCATCACACGCCGTACTCCGGCCGTCATGGCAAAATCGTTAAATCGTTCCCTAAAATTCATTGCCTCGCATTTCGTCACTTCGTATAAAAGTCGTAACTTTGCGGCAGTGAAACGGCCAAAGCATCTCCTCCGCCTCCTCCTGGCGCTGCTGCCCCTGGCAGCGGCTTCGAGCGTCGTTGCCGGTCCGCCAGCCCCCCCACCCCCCGGCGTACCCTTCCGATACATCACCTTGCGACTGACCAACGGCGCCGCCCTCGACGCCGGCAAGCTCGGCGAGCTACACCTCGAAGCCGACGCCCTGATCACCATCGGCACCGACGACAAGCGCCTACAGGTACCCCTCGACCAGGTCCTCGGCTGGGACATCCGCGCCGAAGAGAACTTCACCACCTCCGCCACGGCCGTCGGCCCCGACAGAATCACCTCCGAGTCTTCCCCGGCGCAGTCGCCGTGGAAGGACTCAACGACACCGACCGGGTAACCCTCTGCGATACCTCCGGACACGCACACGTGCTGAAGCACACCGATACCACCTGCGCCCTCTTCACCACCGACCTGGCACCGGGCATCTACATCATCGCCGTCGCGGGCAAGACCCTCAAGTTCCTCGTGCCATGACCCGTAGACTCCTTTCGCTGCTGACCGTCGTGGCCATCGCCGTCGCCGCCTACGCCGCGGCCCCCCGCTGGCTCGACATCATCTTCCGCCAGCCCGACAGCGTCAGCTACATCGTCCGCACCATCCGCGCCGACTCCATAGCCTCCGCCGAGCACATCCCCGGCGAGGCGACGCAATACGACACCCTGCTCGTCACCACCAAGGCAGGCACGCGCCACGGCTTCGCCCTCGACTCCATGGCCCGCTGCGAGTTGCGCCCCCACGTCCCCGTCATATACATCAACACCGACGAGCCCGCCTACGACATCGTCGACAAAGTCAACTATCTGTCCGCCAAGCTCTCCATGTCGGCCGGGGCCGGCGTAGACGCCGAGTTCGACTCCCTGCCACCCACCACGATGAAAGTGCGCGGCCGAGGCAACACCACCCTCAACTTCCCCAAGAAGCCCTACCGCCTCAAGTTCGACAAGAAAATCTCCCTCTGCGGCCTCAAGAAGGCCAAGAACTACGCCTTGATAGCCAACTACATCGACGTCACCCTGATGCACAACACCTGCGCCTTCGCCATCGCCGAGCGCATGGGCCTCCCCTACACCAACCACTCCATCGCCGTCGACGTAGTCTTCAACGGCCGCTACTGCGGCTCCTACATGCTCACCGAGAAAATCGGCATCAACGCCGGCTCCGTCGACATCGACGAGGAGAAGGGCCTGCTGCTCGAGCTCGACGACCACATGGACGAGGACTTCTGCTACTGGTCACCCGGCCTGGGCATCCCCGTCATGGTCAAGGACCCAGACCTCACCGAGCTGGCCGAGGCCGACACCACCCTCAGCGCCACAGAGCGCTTCGACTCCATCAAGGCAGAGTTCAACGCCGCCGAGCGCTCGCTGCTATCCAGCGACACCGAGGCCTGGCAGCGACACTTCGACCTCCCCTCGGCCGTGCGCTACCTCCTCATGCAGAACATCACCGGCAACTGGGAGTTCCACCATCCCCGCAGCCTCTACATCTTCCGCACCGCCCCGGGAGAGAAATTCTACTTCGGCCCCGCCTGGGACTTCGACTGGACCGCCGAATACTTCTCCTTCCTGGGAGCCGAATGCGACTACAACTACCCGCTGCTGCTCGACACCCCGGCATCGGAGATGTACCGCCTCATGGCCCGCTCCGAAGCCTTCTGGGACGCCTACCGCGCCGAGTGGCGCCGCTTCAAGACCCGTATTTGGCCCGACGTCAAGGCATATATGCAGCAGTACGCCGACCTGCTCGAGACCAGCGCCCTGCGCAACGGAGAACTATGGCACGCCGACCGTCCCGACCGCGACCGCCGTTACTGGAAGCCCACCACATCCTTCCGTCGCAACCTGCAGGACTACATCACCTGGATCGAACGCCGCATGGAGTACATCGACCAGTCACCCTCAATGGGCCTCTACTGGTAGCACCCGTCGGGCTGCCGGGACACCATATGTTAAAAGATGGAGAAAAATTTTGCGGGTATCGATAAAATGACTAATTTTGCAGCGCCTTTTGGCGGGCAGCCTTTCGGGGCCGCAAACGCCATGCAAACAAGCATAAAAACCAAAAACAGATAAAACCAAGTACCAGACAATGATCATCGTACAAGTAAAGGAAGGCGAGAACATCGAGCGCGCCCTCAAGAAGTTCAAACGTAAATACGAGCGCACCGGCGTGGTAAAGGAACTGCGTCGCCGCCAGGCCTTCGAGAAGCCTTCGGTAACGAACCGCAAGAAGATGATGAAGGCCGTTTACGTTCAGCAGCTCCGCCAGGGCGAGGAGTAAGCTCCTCCCCCACCGAAGGAGAGGCCGACGCCTTCGTCAAAGACGCGTAGCGAGGCAACCGACCTGCCTGCGGCACACCCAAAGATTTTAGCCCCGGCGTCCACGGTCCCTACGCGCATCCACTTGTAAACCGACATATATCCAGGCTTAGCCGTCGGCGCCTCAAGGCGTCCCTGCTGCCAAGCCCGGATAATTGTCTGTTTACTTTTTTATTGCAGTCCGGGAAATTTCATAATACAAGGCGACGCGCCCGCAACGCGGGTGCCGGGAAGGCCGACCGGGGCTTGTACGCCCGAGACCTGATGCCAACACGCATTAATAAGGCAATCCCGTCACCACTTTCGGTTTTATTGGGTCAAGCCTAAATATCGGTGCATTTCATTATTTTGCCGTGGAGTGGGCATAGCTACTAATGAAACGCGGTGGCACCAGACCGGAGGACCGCCACACCAAGTTTCCTGTTTGACTCGTTTTATCCGACAGCACATTCACATTCTTTTGTGCCTTCCGCCGGTCCTCCGTTGAACCGGCGTATGCTTATACCGGTTCCGCAACCAAAGGTAAATAGTCAGAGCGAGGGCTTAGAAGAGCAGCTTCCGAGCTTGCGGTATTCGGCGGCAGCGAGGCCAGTGAAGCGCTTGAACCAGATGGAGAAGCTGGAGCGAGACCTGAAGCCTACGGACTCGGCCACTCCTTCGATAGAATAATCGCCGTAGGTGCGGCAGTCGTCGAATCGGCGCATGGCCTCGCGAATGCGGGCCTTGTTGACAAGGGTTCGGAAGTTACAGCCGAAGCGCTCATTGATACACTGGCTGACATAGCGGCTGTTGCTGCCTACGATCTCGGTTAGCTGGACCAGGGAGAAGTCGGGATCGAAGATCGCCGACGAATGGAGTATGACCTGGCGGATTTTTGCCTCGAGCTCGTCAAGGGCCTCGGACGTGATGCTGCTGGCCTGCGACAGTGCCCCGTCACTTTCACTGCTTCCTACTGCGGCGGCATCTCCGGCAGGGAAGTTGCCGGCTTCCTCGTCTGGTTCGTCGGGGATGTCAGCCTCGGCGAGGGCGCGGCGCGACAGCCAGCGGTCCTCGTGCGCCGCCAGCTCCTGTAGCTGGCGGTACAGGACCTCACTGCGCTCGTGGAGTTTGCGATTGCGACGCTTCATAAACACCAGAAAGATGGCAGTGGCGACAAACAGGATGGCCACCAGGCCTATGATCCAGCTGCGCAGGCGGTTCTGGAACTGGGCCTCCTTCATCTGGTTCTGCATCCGGCGCCGCTCGGAGGTAAAGTTGAGTTCCTGGAACTGGGCCACGAAGCGATCGGTGGCCAAAGAGTCTTTAAGGGCGAGGTAATGGCGGAAGTACTCGTCGCTGCGGACGCGGTCTCCGGTCTTTTCGTATGCGCTGAACATCAGCGCGAGGGCCACCTGGCGAACGTCAGGCATGTTATATCGATAAGAGAGGCCCAGGATGGTGTCGAGCGTCGCCATCTCCCTGTCATTCCCCCCCATGGCAGCCTCCACACGAAGCCGCTTGATATAGAAGGAGGTTAGATAGCGCATGTTCTCGGCACGGCGGGGCACATTGGCGATAAGATCCTGGAAGGTGGCGTAAGCCTGCCGGAGCTGCCCGGCCTTCTGCTGCCGGAAGCCGTCGTAGATCAGCAGCGACTGCCGATGGTGCCAGGCGTCAGGCTCCCTAAGGACCCGCAGTGTGCGGTATTCCCTGTCCATAGTCTGCATCGAGTCGACGACAAAGGTGGCGGTGGCCAGGTTGTCGAACGCCCGGTGCAGGGTGGGATAGTCCTTCTGCTCGAGGGCCTGCCAGAAAGACGCCCGGAAGTACGGGATGGCGCGGGAATAGAGCGAGTGGTCGCCGGCACTGCTGGCTATTATCATGTAGCAGACGCCGTAGAAGTACTCGAGCTTGGGAGCGGGTTCGCCGATGGCGGCGGCGATGTCGGAGGCCATGTAGATGTCCTCGAGGGCCATGGGGGCGTTGCCGTAGCCGAAGAAGAATGTCTGCCAGCGGCCGTAGTAGCCGTCGAGGCACACCTTTTTCTCCTCGTTGGTCATGTCGGGCCGGTAGCGCTCGGCCACCACCGTGTAGCACATCAGCGCCGAGTCGGGCTTCATATATGTCATCAGGAAGTCCTCACCCCGTTCCAGCAGCCTCTCGCTCGGCATGCCCTTGTAGGCGGCATACTGGCGCTGGTTCCAGTCACGGTGGTTGGCGGCTACTGCAGGCACGCAGGACAGCAGAGCGACACACAGCAGCGCCAAAGCCCGAACGTGGATGGCACAACCTGGCCAAAAAGCTCCGGCACACCGCTCCGCACATGTCGTTCCAGGCAGGTCTCGGACTGAATCGAGATTCAAACTTTCACACATAATAAAGAGACACGGATGCATTAACCGGACATATCGCCAGATTGCATCGACACGACAAAGTTAGGCAATTTATTCTATACCCGCAAACTTAAACCACGGTCTCTTTCAGCCTGAACCGATTATTTCAGGGGGTCAGAGGGTGATTCGGATGGAGCGGACCGGGGCGCCGGTGAAGAGAGTGGCCATGGTGTCGAACTTGCCGGGTTCCTCGGTGGTGAGGTACCGGCAATCGGCCCCGCGCAGACAACGGCTCTCCATCTCGGGGTGACGACAGAGATAGTCGGCCAGGCTCTCGGCCACGAGGGGTCCCTGCTCGAGCAGGCGGACGTTGGCGGGAACGTGGCGACGGATGCTGTCGACAATGAGGGGATAGTGGGTGCAACCGAGCAGGATGGTGTCGATGTCGGGGTCGGCCTGGAGGAGCCGGGCGGTGTACTTGCGCACGAACCAGTCGGCGCCCTGGCTGTCGGCCTCGCCGTTCTCGATGAGGGGCACAAGCAGGGGACAGGCGAGTTCGGTGAGGCGGATACGGACGTCGGTCTTGGCTGTCTCCATCCGATAGGAGTGGCTGGCGACGGTGCCGGCGGTAGCCATGAGGCCGACGTGGCCGTTGCGGGTGACGGCGGGCAGCGCCTCGACGGTGGGGCGTATTACGCCGAGCACGCGTCGGTCGGGGGCGTTGCCGGGGAGGTATTCCTGCTGGATGGAACGAAGGGCCTTGGCTGAGGCGGTATTGCAGGCGAGTATGACGAGCTGGCATCCGGCGGCGAAAAGGTGCCGAACGGCCTGTAGTGTGAACTCGAGCACGACCTCGAAGGAGCGTGGACCGTAGGGGGCGCGTGCATTGTCGCCGAGGTAAAGGTAGCTGTATTCGGGCAGTCGGCGCCGGATACAGCGTAATATAGTAAGGCCGCCGTAGCCGGAGTCGAAGACGCCGATGGGGCCGGGGGTGTGGTCCGTGTTTTTCAAGAGAGACAGAAAAAACGGCGCAGAGAGCGGAAATGAATCCGTCTCCGCGCCGGGTTGTATGTGTGTTTGGTTTTTATTTGATGCCGAGTTTGGCCTTTACCATAGGTGTGATGTCCACGGCGGGTGTGGCGTAGTATAGCATCATGTCCTTGTATAGGACTACGGTGAACGAGCCTTCCTTGCCGACGGCGTCGACGGCGTCCTGGAGCTTGCTGTGGAGGGGCTGCGCGAGCTCGGCCTGCTTGCGCTGGAGCTCGGTCTGGGCCTGCTGGTAGAACTGCTGGAGACGGGTCTGGAGGTCCTCGATGTCCTTGGCCTTGCGCTCCTTGATGCTCTGGGGCTCGTTGGCGCCGAGCTTGTCGTATTCGTCCATCTTGGTCTTGAGCTCGGTCTGCATGGCGGCGAGCTGGTCCTCGTACTTCTTGGAGAGGTCGGCGAGCGTGCTTTCCACGGTCTTGAACTCGGGCATGGACTTGAGCACGTCGTCGGGGTTGAGGTAGCCGATCTTAACTGTCTGGGCGGAAGCGAGCACGGGCACAATCAGGGCCAGTGCAAGCAGTACTTTCTTAATCATTATCTGTGTTGGTTGTTTTTGTTCGTATAAAATGTGCCTGCAAAGTTAACGAAAAAAGTCGAAAGAGCCAAGTGTTGAGAGAAGGCGCCCTGAAGCGAGCGCCAAATGCAAATGGCAATGCTCCGGCTGGCACGGTGGCCGACTCTCGGCGGACACCAGGGTGCGTCCCTACATTTCGCTACCAGCAGATTGTGGCGTCTGCTACTTGGCGTAACCGAGCTTTGCCAGGACGTCGTTGCTGATGTCGATGCGGGGCGATGCGAAGACGATGCTCTGGCTGGATGCGCGGTCGAAGATGACCTGGTATCCTTTCTCCTGGCTGACGGCCTTGATGGCCTCGTAGACTTCCTCCTGGATGGGTTTCATGAGGCTCTGGCGCTTCTTGAAGAGCTCGCCCTCGGAACCGAAGTACTTGTAGCGCAGATCGCTGACTTCCTTCTCCTTAGCCACGATTTCCTGCTCTCGGGCCTGCTTCTGCTC
>ERZ835051.1950-NODE-1950-length-19755-cov-10.488122_pt1 | contig 19755 bp, 16 predicted proteins | sample MGYA00519575_ERZ835051 | MGnify/ENA primary metagenome ERZ835051 (study PRJEB31850, sample SAMEA3708769) | human gut metagenome | biome: human gut; feature: human-associated habitat; material: faeces | place: China | collected 2014 ... | reverse complement strand
TATTTAATTCTAATTAAAATTAATTCTTAAGATTCATTATTTTATATTATTCTTGGTTGGATTTTTTTTCATTATTGTAACCTCATAATTTATAAAAAATTTATATAACTTTAGATTATTTTTTTAAAAATCTGCAAACAACAAACTATATGTCTAAAAAATAAAAACGCCTTAAAATCGATTTTAGAGCGTCGTTTTTTTGCCACTTTTTGGTGACTTTATAAAAATCAATAAAAATCGATTTTTTGCATCAATCATATAAAATTCTATATGATTATCATACAAAATTTATTATCTTTAATATTAAAATATCTTAAAAATAATTTTAACAGGTCAAATAATTAAAATATTTTATATAGTTGGTATAATAAATTTTAGTTATTTATAAATTATAAACAAAAATTTTATTATTAAAATTTATCAATTATAAATGTTTAGAATTTTTGCTCGTAAATTTAAAATTTTTATAAATTTAAAACTTTACACAAAATTTTAAAATTTTAATTTAACCAAAAGTTTATACAAATTTTATATTTCAATATTTATGATTTTGACTGTTCCTCTCTCCTACCCTCCCATTTTTTCCCAGTAACAAAACTGGAAATATTTCTATAGAAGATAAAAAATAACAAGACACCAATATTTGGTGTCTTGTCGAGTTGTTGCCTTAAGAATTCAGGTCAAAATATGTGGTGTCCTCATAGAACTTTTTGAATTTTTCCAACGTGGAAAAATTATTGGATATATTCTTCAGAAAATATCCCTTTTTAGGATCATATCGTACCACGTATATTACAGGTATGGGCAAAGGCGTACGACATTCTCTGTAGAACAATACCATTTTTCCTTTCTGATTCTCTACCAACTTCCATCTATCAATGGAGCGATAGTTGACAATCACAGGGAAACCTGCTCTTACGAGCCGTGCTTTTAACGGAGAATACCAGATATCTGACCTTGGCTTCTTGATACAAGCCATTTTGGAGCAGATGTCAACATCCTCCATTTCGCAAGGTAATGGCTTCTCATAGTTGTACTTCCCTACAAGATTTACCCGTTTCATAAAGCAACCTCCTCTTAAATTTATTCACTCTATTTAGAATGTAGTCTTATTATATCACGTAAAGCCTTAAAAGTAAAGAAAATCTAGTAATCCACATCTTCAAGATATTTTAGTTTTAGATGTGAGTTTGACCTAAAATTATAGTAGTATGGTTTTATGCCTTTGACATATTTTCTATAAAATAATATATTTCCATCCACATCTTCTATTTTTATATTTGGAAATGTTTTTATCATTTTTTCATCATCAAAATATTTCAAAATAAATTCTTTTTGTTTAGTATCTTTAACATATATATTTTCATATTGCTCATCAATATACTGCTTATTTGCAACATTTAAGTTGTTGTCATGTACTATTCTTATAGTAAACATTTGTAAGGCATATGCTGTAATTCCTAGGTCAAATGCAAGGAATATACTTACAAGAACAACCGCAGTTTTTAAAATTCCCATTGATATTTTTTTCTTTAAAAAGTCTATTAGTTTGTCTACTCTTTTGTTGATATCTGACATTAAATATATTGCAAGTAATCCCCAAAATAGTGAAAATAGTACACAAATTCTTCCATTTAAATTTAGTATCTGATCTGAATAATCCCACCATTTAATGTGAAATATTAGCTCTCCTATTAGACTTACAAGATATTCAATAATAGAACCTATTACAAAACCTGCTGCAAATAAAGTATAGTTATTCTTCTTAAATCTTTGCAAAGGCAATATCATTAAAACTGCACCAAGTCCATATATACTGCAAAAAGGACCGTATAAAAAGCTCTTTCTACTTTCGAGCACACCTTTAGTTAATATTCCAAATATTGTTTCTATAATAAATCCTACTACACTATAAATTATAAAGTATGCAACTATTCTCCAAAGTGTAATTCCTGCTATTTTTATATGTTTTTTCTCTTTAACTTCTACTTCTTTTTCCATATTATATTTCTCCATTTCATTCATTTGCTAAAGGGTTGCTTTCAACAGCATTCTTTACTTGTTTATTTTCCACATGTGTATATATTTCAGTAGTAGATATACTTTCATGTCCTAATAATACTTGTAAAGCTCTAATATCTACATCACCATACTGATACATTAAGGTTGCAGCAGTGTGCCTTAATTTGTGAACAGAGTATTTACTTATATCTAGTCCAGCCTTTATTAACTCTTTTTTTACTATCTCTTGGACCATTCTGTTACTGATGCGTTCTTTTCTTTTGCTTAAAAATAGAGCGTCTCTAGAATCAAATTTTACGCCATCATGTGGTCTTACAGCCAAGTATGAATTTATGGCATCAATACAAGCTTTGTTTAAGTAAATAGTTCTTTCTTTATTTCCTTTACCTACTACATTTAATTTATTATCATAAAAATTTATATCTTTTATATTTATATTCACTAACTCTGATAAACGCATTCCACAATTTAAGAATAAAGTAATTATCGCATAATCTCTTTCTTTAAAATCTCCGGATTCTGCTTTTGTAACTTCTAGTAGTTCCTTACTTTGTTCTAAAGTTAGATATTTAGGAAGCCTTTTGTCTAGCTTAGGTGTTTCAAGTCCTTGCGCAGGATTCACTTCTAATAAGTGAGCCTTTTGAGTTAAATAACTAAAAAACATTCTAATACTTGCGGCTTTTCTTGCACGTGTGGCAGCTTTACTGTGGTATGTTTCTGTTAAATAATATAAAAATGCATGTATATCTTCTAATTTAATCTGCTTAACCGTTTCTATACTCATATCATGAATATCTATCTCTTTTATGTTTTCTTCAGAAGATAAGCCAAAATGATGAGATATGAACTTTAGAAAATGAGCTAAATCATAGTTATATTCTTTTACTGTGTTAACAGATTTATTTAAAATACCTGTTAGATATTCCAAAAATGAATTTAAAAATGTTGGATTTTCTTTTAAGTCTATCATTTGCTAAATCTCCCTTCGCATATATAATATCATTAAATTTTAAGTTATACAAGTAGAAAAAAGGGTTTCTTTTCGAAACCCTTCAAAATTTTATTTACTAACTACTTCCATAGTGTCTCTTGCTATCATTAGTTCCTCGTTTGTTGGAACTACAAATACTTTTACTTTAGAATCAGATGTTGAGATTTCAACTTCTTTTCCTCTGCAATTATTTCTATCTTCATCAACTTTTACTCCTAAGAAAGAAAGTGATTCACATATTTGTTTTCTTACATCTATTGCATTTTCTCCAATTCCACCAGCAAATGTAATAACATCTACACCATTCATTTGAGCTGCAAATCTACCAATATATCCAACTACTTGATATACAAAAACATCTATTGCAAGTTTTGCTCTTGCATTTCCTTCTTCTGCAGCAACTTCAATATCTCTGTCATCAAAGCTAACTCCTGAAATTCCTAATTTACCAGATTGTTTATTTAATATTTTGTCCATTTGTTCTGTAGTTAAATTTTCTTTTTTCATTAAGAAAGTTACTATTGATGGATCAATATCTCCACATCTTGTTCCCATAGGAAGACCTGCTAAAGAAGTAAATCCTAATGAGTTATCTACTGCTTTTCCTCCATTTATTGCACATACACTTGCTCCTTGACCAAGGTGACATGAAACAATTTTTAAATCTTCTAAAGGTTTATCCATAATTTCAGCTACTCTTTTTGAAACAAATTTATATGATGTTCCGTGGAAACCATATTTTCTTATTCCATATTTTTCATAATATTCATATGGGATTGCATACATATATGCTTTTTCAGGAATAGTTTGATTAAAAGCTGTATCAAATACTCCAACCATTGGAACATCTGGTAATACTTTTTTACAAGCTTCTACTCCTACTATTTCAGCAGGGTTATGTAAAGGTGCTAAAGGTGTAAATTCCTTTAATACATTTATAACATTTTCGTCTATTAAAGTTGGCTCACTAATTTTATCTCCTCCGTGAGCTAATCTATGTCCAATAGCTCCGATTTCATCAAAGCTTTTAATTACGCCATATTCTGGATGTGTTAATTGAGATAATACTAATTTAATTCCTTCTTCATGGTTTTCTATAACTTGTTCAATTTTATGCTTTTCACCATTTACAGTATGTGTTAAGAAAGAATCTGGCAATCCAATTTTCTCTAAATATCCTTTTGCCATCAAATTTTCATTTTCCATATCAATCAATTGATATTTAATTGATGAGCTTCCACAATTTAATACTAATACTTTCATTTTAAATCCTCTTTTAATTATTTATTTACTATTTCCATAGTATCTCTTGCTATTGTTAATTCTTCGTCTGTTGGAATAACAAATACTTTTACATTAGAGTCTGGTGTTGAAATTTCAACTTCTTTACCTCTGCAATTGTTTTTCTCTTCGTCGATTTTCACGCCTAAGAAAGAAAGTGATTCACATATTTGTTTTCTTACATCAATTCCGTTTTCTCCAACACCACCAGCAAATGTAATAGCGTCTACACCATTCATTTGAGCAGCAAATCTACCAATATATCCAATTACTTGATATACAAATGTATCTATTGCAAGTTTTGCTCTTTCGTTTCCTTCTGCTATAGCTTTTTCGATATCTCTATCATCAAAGCTAACTCCTGAAACTCCTAATTTACCTGATTTTTTGTTTAGTATATTATCCATTTGGTCTGGTGTTAAATTTTCTTTGTTCATTAAAAATGTTACTATTGATGGATCAATATCTCCTGATCTAGTTCCCATAGGAATTCCTGCTAAAGGTGTTAATCCCATTGAAGTATCAACTGATTTTCCACCGTCAACAGCGCATAAACTTGCACCTTGGCCCAAGTGACATGTTATAATTTTTAAATCTTCAATTGGTTTATTCATAACTTCAGCTACTCTTTTTGATACAAATCTATGAGATGTTCCGTGGAATCCATATTTTCTTATTCCATATTTCTCATAATATTCATAAGGAATAGCATAGATATATGCTTTTTCTGGTAATGTTTGATGGAAGGCTGTATCAAATACTCCAACCATTGGAACATTTGGTAGTACTTTTTTACAAGCTTCAATTCCTGTAATTCCAGCTGGATTATGTAAAGGTGCTAGTGGAATACATTCTTTCATTGCTTCCATAACAGCATCATCTATTAAAACAGAAGAACTGAATTTTTCTCCACCGTGAACAACTCTGTGTCCAACAGCTCCAATTTCGTCTAAGCTACTAATTACACCATATTCTGGGTGTGTTAATTGAGCTAATACTAATTTTATTCCTTCTTCATGATTATTTATAGGCTCTTCAATTTTACGTTTTTCACCATTTACAGTATGTGTTAAAAATGAATCTGGTAATCCAATTTTCTCCAAATATCCTTTTGCCATAACGCTTTCATTTTCCATATTTATCAATTGATATTTAATTGATGAACTTCCACAGTTTACTACTAAAACTTTCATTTTAAATCCTCCTAAAATTATTATATATTGAACAGATTAATTCTGTATTTCAATCTTCCCATATTATATACCATTTTGAGCTTGAACGCAAGTAATTGCTACAACTCCAACAATATCTTCACTACTACAACCTCTTGATAAGTCATTTACAGGTTTTGCAACACCTTGACAAAGTGGTCCATATGCTTCAGCTTTTGCTAGTCTTTGAACTAATTTATATCCTATATTTCCAGCATTTAAGTCAGGGAATATTAAAGTATTTGCTTTACCTGCTACTGGACTATTAGGTGCTTTTGAAGACGCAACCTCAGGGATTATGGCAGCATCTAATTGTAATTCTCCATCACAAACTAAATTAGGCATTTGTTCTTTTAACAGTTTAGTTGCATTTATTACCTTTTCTGTTAGTTCAGAATGTGCACTTCCATAAGTAGAATATGAAAGCATTGCTACTTTTGATGGTTTTCCAACTAAAGTTTCAAAACTTTTACTTGATGATTTTGCTATTTCTGCTAATTCTTCAGCAGATGGATTTTCTACTAAACCACTATCTCCAAAAACAAATACACCATTTTCTCCATATTCACAGTTTGGAACTACCATTACAAAAAATGCAGAAACAAGTTTTGTACCTGGTGCTGTTTTTAATATTTGAAGTGCTGGTCTTAGAGTGTTAGCTGTTGAATGACAAGCACCTGATACTAATCCGTCAGCATCATTATTTTTTACCATCATCATTCCGAAATAAATTGGTTCTAATAGTAATTCTTTAGCTTGTTCTAATGTCATTCCTTTAGCCTTTCTTAATTCATATAAATTATTTGCATATTGCTCAAATTTATCAGAAGTTTTAGGATTTATAATTTCTACATCTGATATATTTAAATTGTTTTTGCTTGCATCCTCCTTAATTTGTGTCGTATCGCCAATTAAAATAACTTTTGCAAATCCTTCTTTTATTATTTGCTCAGTTGCTCTTAAAACTCTAATATCTTCTGCTTCTGGAAGTATTATTGTTTTAATATCTTTTTTTGCTTTTTGTTTAATATTTTCAATAAAAGTCAATTTATTTTCCTCCTTATTTAATACCATAATATTATATAAATAAAACCTAGAAGTTTCAAGTAGCAAAAGAAAAAACGTTCAATTTACTTGAACGTTTTTAAAAAAATTATTTTGCGTAATCAATTACTCTTGTTTCTCTTACAACATTAACTTTTATTTGGCCGGGATATTCCATCTCGTCTTCAACTCTTTTTGCTATATCTCTTGCCATCAATTTCATTTGATTGTCGTCAATTTTATCAGGTTTTACTATAATTCTAATTTCTCTACCAGCTTGAATTGCAAAAGATTTTTCAACACCTTCAAAAGAATCTGCAATTCCTTCTAATTGCTCTAATCTCTTAATATATGCTTCTAGAGTTTCTCTTCTTGCGCCTGGTCTTGATGCAGAAATTGCATCAGCAGCTTGTACTAAAACTGCTTCAATAGTTTTTGGCTCTACATCACCATGATGAGCTTGTACAGCATTGATAACGTTTTCATTTTCTTTGTATTTTTTTAATACTTCAACACCTAATTCTACGTGTGTTCCTTCCATATCATGATCTAATGCTTTACCAATATCGTGTAATAATCCTGCTCTTCTAGCAAGTTTAGCGTCTAACCCTAATTCTTCAGCCATTATTCTAGCTAAGTTAGAAACTTCAATAGAATGATTTAAAACATTTTGTCCATAACTTGTTCTATATTTTAGTTTTCCAATTAGTTTAACTAAATCTGGGTGTAATCCAATTACACCAGTTTCCATTACAGCACGTTCTCCTTCTTCTTTTATAACATTTGCTACTTCTTCTTTAGCCTTTTCAACCATTTCCTCGATTTTAGCAGGATGGATTCTTCCATCTTCAATTAGTTTTTCAATAGCAATTCTTGCTACCTCTCTTCTTAATGGATCAAAGCCTGAAATAACAACTGCTTCAGGAGTATCGTCAATAATTAAATCAATTCCTGTTAATGTTTCTAAGGCTTTTATATTTCTACCTTCTCTACCAATAATTCTACCTTTCATATCATCATTTGGAAGAGTTACTATAGATACTGTTGTTTCAGAAGTATGGTCAGCTGCACATTTTTGAATAGCATATCCTATTACCTCTTTTGCGTTTTTATCAGCTGTCTCTTTTACCTTTGCTTCCATATCTCTTATAAGATTAGCTTTTTCTACAGTTAATTGCTTTTCAAGTTCTGATAATAAAAGTTTCTTTGCTTCTTCTTGAGACATTCTAGCAATTTTCTGCAATTCTTCCATTTTTTTGCCATATAATTCTTGTAAGTCTGCCTTTTTTTCGTCTATTTCTTGATGTTTTCTATCCAAATCTTTTTCTTTTTTCTCAACAATATCTTGTTTTCTTTCTAAATTTTCTTCTTTTTGGATTAATCTTCTTTCTTGATTTTGTACTTCGCCTCTTCTTTCTCTAATCTCCTGATCTAAATCTTTTCTAGCATTCATAATTTCTTCTTTTGCTTTGAAAATTTCTTCTTTTTTCTTGTTTTCAGCGTCTATGTTTGCTCTTTCGATTATTTTTTTTGCTTCATTTTCTGCACTTTCCATTTTAGATTCAGCAATTTTCTTTCTTATGTACATTCCTATGAATGTGAAAATTACTGCTGAGACTAGAAATGTGGCGATACCAATTAGGATATTTTCCATAATCTTACACCTCTTTCTATTAAATTTTCAATGTACTAAATATATAATATTAATTTAAAAATTTTATTAAAATATATTTTCCTACATTACTATTTTATATTGATTATTGTTAACTGTCAAGTAGTTTGGAACAAAAAATGAAAGCCAGATATTTTACTTTGTTTCTACAATATCTACTATATCTGATATATAATCCCCAATAATTGGAATGTTTAGCGTTACAATTTTTTGTAGTATTATTATTAAAATAGCACTTAATACGGTAAATCCAATTCCTATTCCAATTCCCTTTGATATTCCTGCAATAAGGTTTCTGATAAAAATTTTTCTTTTATTGCCTAATATTTCAAGTATTTCAAATATATTATTTTTTTCCAACATATAATTTAACTTTTTTAAATTTCTATTTAAACTTTTTTCCAGTTTATATTTTTTCAAAATAAAATCCTCCATTTATATTAAAATGGAAGATTTTATTATTTTTATTCATTGTTTTGTATATTTTCAGAATTTTGAACAACAGATTCTTTTTTTGTTTTATTATTTTGGTTTTGAAGTTTTTCTAATTTAGTAATAAGTTCTTGCAATTTAGTCATGTCTTTACCAACCATTTCCCAATTATTATTACTGTTTGATTTTTTTAAATTGCTATTTGTTTTTATTATTGCTTGTATTAATCCTTCTATTGTTTCAGTGTCTTCTACTTCAATGTCAACAGCCGATTGAGAAACAAGATTAGATAATGCTTCTGAAATATTATTTCCAATTGCAACTTTGTTGCCAGATGCCACAATAACCTTTTTTAATATTGGTGTTGAATTTTCTTCATTCATATATTGTTGGTATATTGGCTCTACATATAATAATGAATTATTTATAGGAACAACAATCATATCTCTAAGAAGTTTCGTACCTGTTATATTCAAAACTTCTAGTTCTTTAGATATAGTTTTGTCTTGCTCTATTTGAGTATCTAATTGCATTGTGCCCAAAATATTGCTATCTGAAGGATATTTATATAAAACAAGTTTTGCTTCACCATTTTCATAGCTTCCTATTAAATATGAAGTTAAGTTTTGCTTATTGTAAGGTGTATAAGGTAAAACTAGTCCTAAGTTATAATTATCATTATCTATTGCTTTTACCATGGTGTAGTATGGACTTAATTCCACTCCAACTTTGTTTGTAACTTTAGTTGAATTATGTGTTGCAATGTCCCAAATGTCATCTCCACGATATAATACATCTGTTTGAATATTGTGATATCTTTTTATAACTTCAGCTTGTATTTTGTATAGATATTCTGGATATATAAATTGTTCACTAATATTTTCTGGAATAGCTTCATCTTTATCAACAAATAAATCTTTATACATTTTTTGATATGCCATAATTATAGGATCATTTCTATCTGTAATATAGAATTTAATAGTTCCATCGTAAGCATCTATTAATACTTTTACAGAATTTCTAATGTAGTTTATTTGCTCTTTATTTAATACACTTTCATCATTTAATGTTATTTTTTGAGAAAATGGATAATAATCTGAAGTTGTATATCCATCTAGAACCCATAATAATTTTCCATTTTCATCTACTACTAAATATGGATTTTCATCATAAGAAATATATGGCATTAATGTTTTTGCTCTCTCAATAATATTTCTATTTATTAAGATGTTGCTTTCTGCTGTAACATTGCTTGAGAAAGCGAGTTTTAGGTCTCCTTCTTTAATTGCAAGTACTAATCTGTCAAAGAAATTTAAAGAAAGTCCTGCTTGTCCATCATAGACGTTTTCAATATTTTCAGCCTTTGTTGATGTAGTACTTGGATAGTCAAATTCTTTTTTGTCTTTGCTATTTGTTACTACAGTTGAATTAGTTTCTAATCCAAAATATATTCTTGGTTGTGATAAACTAATTATTTCACTTGAATTAAAATCCTTTTGCATATATTTAATATTGCCTATTTCATCTGTTGTAGTTGCTGATGTAATAATTGCACCATATCCATGTGTGTATTCATAAGTTTTATTATTATATGTACTTGAAGAACTTTTTATTTCTCTTGGAGATACATATAATAATACTTGTTTTCCATCTATATTGTAGTTTGCAATTTGGGCAATATTGTATGTGTAGTATCCTTTATTTGTTTGCATTGTATTTAAACTCTTTAAGACTACGTCCTTGCTTATTAATGCTATATTATCTATAACCTCTTTATTGTCTTTTATTGCTTCTGCTGTTATTGTTTCATTTGAATTTATGTTATTTTCATCTATATCAATTCCATAGGCTTGTTTGGTTGCTTCTATATTTGCTTTAATATATTCTTGTTGTTTGTCAAGTTCATTTGGCTTTACAAATATTACATCAAATCCAATTAATACAAAAAGCATTATTATTAAATAACAAGGAACTATAAGCAAAGAAATTATCATTTTTTTAGTAATTTTTTTCTTTAAATAATGTAATGCCATTATAACAGAAATCACAACAAAAATAGATAAGATACGATATCCCCATAATTTAATTGTTGCTTCAGAGATTCCAGCGCCCCAAAGAACATAAGGTTCTTCTCCATTTTGTAATGTTAAAATTTTTTGTAATCCAACATTTTGAGTCTCTGCAAATATAATCATTGCTATAAATAAAGTTGCAAATATAATATTTACGCATAATTGTTTTAGTAGTATTCCTGTACTTAAAACTTTTCTGTCAACCCCATCAAAGCATAAATTAAATACAACTATATAATATAAAACTGCATATATTGTTAATCCAACTATTGCGTATAAAATATAATATAACATGTATTGAATAAAAGGTTGTACAAATATGAAATATCCTATATCATATCCTAATACCGCATCTGTAATTCCAAAATTTGTTGCATTTATGCAAAGCATAAACTTTTCAAGTAATGTATTACTAACAACAAAACTAGTTATAATTGCCCCTATAAATGCAATTGATTTATTAGGCATTTTGGGCATTTTCTTCTTTTCTGTCTCAAAAAATGGATTTAACCCTTTTTTTATTCTTCTATTTGTTATACGTATAAGCACATATAATACTATAAAATTCAATATAAATGTAATTAAATAGTTTATTGAATTTTGCCAAAAGATGCTTAAATAGTTTTCTCCTAATTCTAACATTTCTAAATATTGACCTTTATAGCTTATATAAGAAACTAAAAGAACTAAGCTTAGAAATATTAAAACAGTTATCATTTTGATTTTACTTATCTTGCAAATATTCTTTTCTTCTGTTTTATTAATTTTTGTTTTTTCTTCCATTTAAACCTCCATTTAAATTAAAGCTTTTGCAAAGTCTTCACTATTAAAAATTTCCATGTCATCTATTTGTTCTCCAACACCAATAAATTTAACTGGCATTTGATTTTCAGCCACAATTCCGACTACTACTCCACCTTTTGCAGTACCATCTAATTTAGTTAATATCAAGCCGTTTATATCAACAGTTTCTTTAAAAGCTTTTACTTGTGAAATTGCATTTTGACCTGTTGTAGCATCAAGTACCATTAATACTTCTTTTGAGCTTTCAGGCATTTCTTTATCTATTACTTTTTTTATTTTTACAAGTTCATCCATTAAATATTTTTTGTTATGCAATCTTCCAGCTGTATCACATATTAAAACATCTGCGTCTTTTTGTTTTACTATTTGTATAGCATCATAAACTACTGAAGCAGGATCTGCTCCTTCCTCTCTTTTTACAATATCACAATTAGCTCTATTAGCCCATATTTCTAATTGTTCAACTGCTGCTGCTCTAAATGTATCTGCTGCTGCAACTACAACTTTTTTCCCATCTTTTTTTAATCTATTTGCAATCTTTCCAATAGAAGTAGTTTTTCCAACTCCGTTAACTCCAACTACTAATATTACAGATGGATGTGTATTTAATTTTAATCCGTTATCAACTTCATTTAATATATTAACAATTTCTTCTCTTAAAGCATTTCTAACGTCTTCTTCATTTTCAATCTTTTCCTTTTTTATTCTATTTCTCAAATTTGAAATAATTTTTGTAGATGTTTCAACTCCGACATCTGACATTATTAATGCTTCTTCAAGTTCATCTAATAATTCTTCATCTACTTTTCTAAAGTTACTAAATACATTGTTAATTTTTTCATCAAATGAATTTTTGGTTTTACTTAACCCATTTTTTAACTTATCAAAAAATCCCATAAACTTACCCTTTCTTTAGTTTTAATCCTTATATATTTTAACATAATCCACTATAAATAGCAACCTTATTATATATAGAAGATTCTTGATTTTTTATACAATAAAAAAAGAACCCCTCTTCCGAGGGGAGAAAACAATACCTTTCTTTTTAATGGCTGTTACCAGGTAGTGCGCAAATCCCAGCCCCAAAGGTCGAGGCCATGCTCAGCTTCTGCTAACACGATAGCAAAGTTGCTTCCCGCGTGGACAATCAGCTCAGGATTGACTGCTTCGCTCAGGATTTTTTGAATGTCTGAAACCTTCTGCATGTTGCATGCTCCGTATTTATACTAAAAAGTCAAAAAGAGTAAAGATTGTTGGAGCAAGTGTCGTAGATATCTACAACTTTTTCTCTCATTAACGATTGATATAATAATCAATCAAGCTATATATATATTAACAGATTATTGAAAATTTTTTAAGATAATAATTATAAAAAAATGCAAATATTTGTTTGTTTTCTATTGCTTTATCTTAAAATGTATGTTATACTAACTTGCATAGGAAATGATAATAAGCAGATGTGGTTTTGCCACCAATCTTTACGAAACGTCGTAGGAAGGGTGGTGATGTTTATGGTTGAAGTGATACTATTTTTAATAATATCCTTGATGTTATCTTTAACATTAAACGTTGCCTTGGCTGCAGTTCTGTATAAGAACTGGGTTGATAAGCAACTACATAAATAGAAAAAACTCACATCTGTACTTTGGCGAGTAGATGTGAGTTTTCATATATTCTCGGCAAAACCACGTTTGTGGATTGTTATTTCCTATATTTATTATACACGGATAATTTAATAAAGTCAATAAAATACCATTATATTTTGAATTTATCCATTTGAATATTAATATAGTTTTTTATTTCACTAATATTTATTCTATCTTGTTCCATTGTATCACGATTTCTTATAGTTACACAATTATCTGTTTCTGTATCATAATCAATTGTAATACAATATGGAGTACCTATTTCATCTTGTCTTCTATATCTTTTTCCTATTGTACCAGATTCATCATATGTACACATAAATTCTTTAGATAATATTTCTAAAATTTCTTTTGATTTCTCAGCTTGCTTTTTAGTAAGTGGTAATATTGCTACTTTATATGGAGACAAAATTGGACTTAATTTTAGTACAATTCTTGTATCATCATCATTTATTTTTTCTTCAGTATATGCTTCGCATAATACTGCTAAAACAGTTCTATCTGGTCCAATAGTGGATTCTATAATATAAGGAATAAATTTTTCATTTGTTTCAACATCTAGATATTCCATACTTTTACCAGAATATTCTTGATGTCTTTTCAAATCATAGTCTGTTCTATTATGTGTTCCATTTATTTCTCCCCAGCCAAATGGAAATAGATATTCAATATCACAAGCTTCTTTTGCATAATGCGCTAATTTTTCATGATCATGAAATCTTAATCTCTCAATAGGTAATCCTAAATCTATGAAATACTTTTTAGCATATTCCTTAAAATAATTATAAATATTTGAATCCTGACCCTCTTTACAAAATGTTTGAAATTCCATTTGTTCAAATTCTATTGTTCTAAAATTAAAATTTCCAGGAGTTATTTCATTTCTAAATGCTTTTCCTATTTGACCTATGCTAAAAGGTAATTTTGTTCTCATTGTTCTTTGTACATTTAAGAAATTAACATATTCTCCTTGAGCATTTTCAGGTCTTAAATATATTATACTTTTATCTTCATCAGTTGAACCTCTATAAGTTTCAAACATTTGACTAAATTTTCTTATTTTTGTAAAATCATGAGTACCACATACAGGGCATTTAACATTGTTTTTCTCTATATAGTATTCCATTTCATCATATGTCATTCCGTCTCCATTTACCTTTCCTTTTGAGATGTCTGTAATAAAATTATCTGCTCTAAATCTAGTTTTACACTTTTTACAATCTATTTTAGGATCAAAAAATGATGACAAATGTCCACTTGCTTCCCATACTTTTGGATGCATTAATATTGCAGCATCTATTTCATAACTATTTGTTCTTTCTTGTATGTATCTTTTTCTCCAAGTATCTTTAATGTTATTTTTTAGTCTACAACCTAACGGACCAAAATCCCATACATTAGCGATTCCTCCATAGATTTCAGAACCCTGATACATAAATCCTCTCGATTTACAAAAACTCATTATTGTTTGCATGTCTTTTACCATAACAAAACCTCCTTATAAAAATTAAATTTTGTTATATATTTAAAAAAGCTTTCACTCCTCTAACTATATAACAATAGTTAGGGACGAAAGCTTAAATTTGCTCACGCGATTCCACCCTAATTGATAATAATATATATTATCCACCTTATTTTTTATTTTATTATGCTCTGAAGTGCCACCATATATTTCAATTACAAATTTTCACCAACCATTTGCTCTCTACAAATATCCATATATTTCTTCTTCATCAACGCAATATTATTATACTATAAATATAAGAAAAAGTCAAAAAATTTCAAAATTTTCCAATGATTATTCTATGCTATTTATCAAATACATTGCTATTTGATTTTGTTCCGTATTATGCATTTCCATTATTTTAGACATTGCAAATAGGATAGTAGGGTATTTACGCATATTTACATAGCTTGTTAAATATTCTTTATCAATATTTTTTAGTTTTTTATCAAATATACTATGTATATGTGCTTTGTTATAATTTATAGTTGTATAAGAAGTTGAACTAATACATAGTCCAAGTCTTAATTTATTATTTAAATCCATATTTTTTATTATAGATATTACGTTATTTACTTTATCGTTATTCATATCAAACCTCCATATTAAAATCTAGTATTATTATTAAAATCTAGTATTATTGTTTTTCTTTTTATTTAATTTGTTTTTATCTGGTATTACAACTTTTCTTAATTCATTATTTGCTATTTCATAATCGTTATCATCAAAAATGCCGTTCTTGTATAAGTCATCACTAACAACTTTGTAATGTTCATCTTTATATCTACTTACTTTCTTTTGAAAATGACTCATTAAATCATGCCAAAATCCTTTGAATTTTTGAAATTGAGCCTTAAAATAATCTCGTTTTTCTTTTAACTTGTTAATTATGGTATCTTTTGCTGATAAATTATCTTTTAACTTTTTAATATTTTCATCTCTTAACTCAATTTCATATTTTAAAGAACGATTTTCAGATTCTATTTCAAAAGCAGAGTGTTCAAAATCCTTAATTGCCATATTTAAGTCATTAACGTTTCTAACTGTTTCAGTAACATCTGTTACGTCTTTAATATAATCTTTGATAATTTCTATATTCTCATTGGAAATTTGACTATTATTTTTATTAAATGGCATAGGTTTCAAACTATCTAATAGACCAATAATGTCTTTACTTTTATTATCAAGTGCTTTTGTTTGTTTATTAGCATTATCTAATTTTTGTTTTTCCTGTTCTAGTTTTTTCTTCATTTCTCTATAATTGCTCATATCATTAACATTGATATCTTGATTTCTACCTTTTTGCTTTATTTTAAGCCTACTATCAACATCATAGAACTTATTATATGACTTAATACAAGCATTTCTCATTTTATCTTGAATTTCAGAAAGTAATGTTTTAGTAAATAGTTGTGATTTTCCAACTTGTTTTTTCATACCTCTTTTACAATTATCTATTACTGGAACACCTATAACGTGCATATGTGGAGATGTTTCATCATAATGTATTGTAGCATTAGCAATTTTGAAGTCAGGAAGTAGTTTAGATAATTCTTGTATTTGTTCATTATATACATCTGTCATTTTATATCTATATTTGTTGTCTTTATCTTGCCAAAAGTCCATATCTCCAAGTTCAATAATAATCTCACAAGCTATATCATTTTGAGAATCACATACTTTTTGAAAGTAGTCTTTTATTTGTCTATCAGCTCTTGTTTTGCTATTATATTCAATTCTAGATTGTTCAAATTCATCTAAATATACTTGTTTAACATCTTCTACAATATCATTAGTTCCATATATAGTAGTAATACGTTCCCTTTGATTATCATAATCTCTTAAATTGTGTTTATTTACTTTTGATAATCCTTTTGCATTTTGTATAGCATTATTTGAAAAAGAGGTAGTACCAGATACATTTCCTTTTGATACTTTCTTTGCTAATTTACTTTTATTCTTATCACTACCCAAGTAAAAAGAATAGGCTAATTCTTGTTCCATATAAGCACCTCCTTAAACTTACTTCGAAGCACAGGATTTTGACCTTGTCATAAGTCCTAACCCCTTATGAGTTATGACGTGCCATCATAACTCGGGGGCTCTGCGAGGCAATAAATTTTCTCCCAATGGGATAAAATTTATCAAAATTACCTCACACAAAATTTATATTGCTACACGCAAATATAAATTTGTATTCGCTAATTTGCTTGTTGCAACATAGCACAAATATAAAGTAATAGTTGCAACAATTATTTATGCTGTTTCTTTGCAGTAGTATGAGTAACAAGTCCAAGTCGTAATTTTCCCTCTGGTTTAGCCAAGAAATTTTTATATTGTTTTATTGCTACCATTCTAACTACTTTTTGATTTTTCTATAACTTAAATTCAATATGTCTATCTCTAATCATTGCAACTTTAGATTTATTATCATAGTTTTCATCTATCTTATCATCGTGAAAATAGTATTCTCCCAAATCCATATAATTTATATCTAATTCTTTTTTCAATGTACTTAAATAGTCTTGTAATTGTTCATTATTCATATTTACACTAATTCTAGTATCTTCTAGTTTTCCACCTCTTTCTAGCATAGTTGGAAAATCTACAACACCTTTATCATATAACTTGTCTATTTGCCCGACAAAACTACTTCTAAAATTGATTTTTTCAATATCAAAATTGCCTTCTTCATATTTCTTTAATGTTGCAGTTTCAATAAATTTAGATATAAAAGATTGCTTTTCTTCTTTACTCTTCATAGTCCATAGTTTTAGCAAAACATCTTTATACATCTGATGTTCAGTCAATTTTTCTCTTTCTATATCTCTTTCAGCAAGTAAGTGCTGTGAGTTATAAGTATCTTTTTCAAACTCTAATGAGTCAATTCTCTTGTTTTCCAAATCTGCTAATTTCTTTTCTATCAGTTTATAATCTTCTGCAAAATCTTCTTCTTTTACAATTCCAGAAAGATAGACCTTTTTAATTCTTTCCTTTTGTTGCTCTAGTTTTCTGATTTCCTTTTCAATTTTTTTAGTTTCATCATCTTTCTTTTCAGCAAGTATAGGGTAGAAATATTTTTTAACATGAAAATCATATTCTACTAAGTCTAAAATATAATCAATTAAGCAGTTTTCAATTTCATCTTCGTTATAATACAACTTACAAGTATCACAGAAATAATACATATATTTAGATTTTTTTCCACCAGTTCCTTTACAAGTCATTATTTGACCACAAGTAGGACACACCAGTTTTTGAAAGAATATATAAACTCTATTTCTACAATATGCTCTTTGATTTGTTTCTTTTTGTTTTTGAACTTCTTCCCACATAGCTCTTGTTATAATAGGAGGTACAACATCCATAAATAGTTCTGTTTCTCTATCATTATCATATTTGTATCTTTCATAATTACCCATATATATTTTATTATTTATAATTTGGTTAACAGAAGAATCAATCCAATGCTTTACTTCTGGATATAAAACTTTTTCTTTATTTAAAATATTGGCAATTGTTTGATAACTTTTTCCCTCTAAATACATTTCAAATATTCAAACAACAATATCTTTGGTGCTATTGTCAATTTTCAATGTTTTATCTTTATCTCTATAATAACCTAGAGGACATTTTCCAGGAATATGACCAGCTTTAATTACACCATTTAAACCGAATTTTGTTCTTTCTGAAACTATTTCAATTTCTAATTGTGATAGAACTGTTAACATTCTAACAAAGAAACGACCATTTGCAGTTGAGGTATTTACATCATCTCTATCACAAATTAAATAGCAATGATATTTTTCAAGAGTACTAATTAAAACTTCTAAATCACGAACAGACCTTGTAACTCTATCTAATTTATAAGCTACAATATAATTAATTAACCCGTTTTTCATATCTTCTAGCATTGTTTGAAATGCTGGTCTGTTCTTCATATCTTTAGCAGAAATTCCTGCGTCTTTATAAACTTTAAATATCTCAAATCCTTTGTATTTGCATAATTGTCTTAATTTTTCTTCTTGCTCTCCTAAACTAAAACCTTCCCTTGCTTGATCTTCGGTACTTACCCTAATATAAATACCTGCAATTTTCTTTTCTTCTGAAAACGGTGTACTTAAATTTTCCATTTGAACCTCCTAAAAATACAAAAAAGTGCCAGAAAGCCTTTGCTAACTAACACTTAAAAATTATCTTAATATTTACTTGTATTACTTGCTGATAAAAAGAAAACCTTTAGTATTAGTTACCACTGATAAAATATCTTAATTTTGAGAGTGGGTATTTATTTGCTAAATTACCTATGTAAAAATATTCGTGTTCATTAAAGAATAAATATAACGTATCTTTAATGAATACTCTATGTGGTTCTACATAAGCAAGATTAGTTTTTTCAACCATTCTCAAATTACCATTCTTTATCTTTGGTTCACAATTACTAAAAGTGCAAGCCCATTCAATCTTAGAACGTAATTCTTTTTCTATTGCTATTTCTCTTTTAACTGTAGATATCATATCACAAAAAAGGGCAGTCTCAAGGAATGATTTCTTATATTCAAGAAAGTGATGAAAGTTATATTTTAGGTTCATTGAGACTTTTTCTTGAACAAGCTCGTCCTGATAGTAAAACAATGTTTTTCATTATTAAAGACGAACAAGTTGATCTTGTTTTTGAAACCATTGATAAAGCTTTAGGTGGTTTAGAAAATCATAACACAGGTATTGCTTTTGCTATGCCAATTACAAGAGTAGAAGGAGTTATTAAATAAAATATGTTGATTTATTTTAGTCAAACAGGTAATACACAGATTTTAAATATGAAAACTGATCAATACTATCTGTATCAGGGAGAACTTTATATTAAAACTGGAGTAAGCGGAAGAATTATTACCACAACAGGTATAGAAAAATATCTGGATGATTCAACTTTCAATGTCAACACTTTTGCCCGTGAAATGGGAATGGCACGTACCAATCTGTTCAGTAAGTTAAAAGCTGTAACAGGACAAACTCCCAATGATTTTATACTTACCATCCGTCTGAAAAAAGGTGCTGTAATGTTACGGAACAATC